>Ga0315281_10000239_pt1 | contig 72654 bp, 71 predicted proteins | sample YL17G07_0_MG_FD_204540 | JGI IMG/M metagenome (GOLD analysis project Ga0315281, IMG submission 204540) | Sediment microbial communities from Yellowstone Lake, YNP, Wyoming, USA - YL17G07_0 | ecosystem: Environmental > Aquatic > Freshwater > Lake > Sediment | place: USA: Wyoming | collected... | reverse complement strand
CTGGTTATTGTCTGATGTGTATGCAGGGACAAAGTTTGTCGATGGCGTAAAGGTGAAGCATGAATCAAAGGCACTGGAAAGGATGGCCGCCTAAATGCTATTTACACACCTATTGACAAGACCTCAAGAGAAGGATATACATAAGAATCTGGTTATTATTACTCCTGAAGGTGTAAGAATAAGGAAATCATAGCTAACCGCATTACGTCCGAGGGAGAGCAGGGATTTTTCGCCCCATCTCACGATAGGCAGGGTAAAGGACAAGAGGGGGATCGAACCTGTGATACAGGAGCTTTATAATTTCGGGGACACCAACTTCGGTTCAGTGGATGTTCGTGAGGTTTTGCTCATGAAGAGTGAACTGAAGCAGACGGGGGCTGAGTACTCAAAGGTAGCTGTCTTCAAGCTGTCCGTATCTTTAGGACAATAATTATGAGTGCAAATTGTTGTAGATAAGTACTGGATAATCAACTACCACCGCCTGCGGTGGTAGTTGATTTATTGGTCTGTGTTAGGCGACGTGTACCGTTTTTCGTTTTCTCAAATAACCAAACTTGTTTTTTAAGAGTTCAAGTTGTTCTTTTTCCGATAAAGAAGAGATTTTTTTCTCGGCTTCCTTTTGAAGGTTTCTTTTCATCTCAACAGCGTCAAATTTCTTAGGGCTCATAAAGCACCTCCCTCGGGCTTCTGATTTCAAGGATCGGATATCCCAATTTAAGATTTTCTAACTCCCTGCGGTCTCTGCCGCAGGACCTTATCCCGACCCACAGGGTAAACGCCCTGTGGTGTCGGAACTGGATTTACGATTAACAGAGTTTATCAGATGAATGCGGTTCAAGTTTACAATGTGTTTGAAATTCCAACTAACAAGAATATCAGCCTTCTCAACCGTTGCGATAGCAATATGACGGGCGTCGGAGAGACTTTTTTCGGCAATTATGCCTTCCTGTAAATAGGCATTTGCAAGGCTGATAGATTCTTCAGTAAGGGCCACATATTCAATGTGGTCTTCCGATATTGCCTCAAGGACTTTCTTGACATTGTCAGGCGCCTCTTCAAGCTCAAGCAGTACCAAATCAGAGACTATTATTTTCTTGTTTCCGTTCTTAACCTCATCAAAAAAACTCATGGAGAATTCTTTGAATTCCTCATCAAAACAGCCTCCGATGACTGAGGTGTCAACATATATGTGAGTTCTAGACATCTACCCTGTCCTCTCTAAGCCTGTTTACATATGCCTGTGCATCGAGGTCTTTCCGGGCTTGCGGCATAATATGTACATTATAGGAACTCATTTGTGCTGGGCTGTTTGTCTGCGTTTTGCAAAATATTCCTTTGCCTCGATTGGTTTGCCTTTAACCTTTTTGGCCTCTTCAATGAGTGCGATATCAATAATATCATGCCTGATTCCGGCATCACCCAAGACCTTTTCAAGAAAAGCTTCTTTCTCAATATTTCTGAGTGATTTGAATGCAGTAAAGAAAACTTCGGCTGTCGCTTGAGTTGTTGTCATAGCTATACCTCCCTAACAAACACAATTTATAATCTTAGGAGAAATTATAACAAAAAACGGATAGACTTGTTACAGATGTGAATTTTACCATTTGGAGATGTCATTTTGCAGATGACTTTCATGATGCGGTTAAGAGGGCGTTCCAAAGTTATCCAAAAATATCGGCATGGCTGCCGGTGCAAGTGAAGGTAATCATTTGGGCCTCCATGTCTATGCGATAGATCAATATCCAATCCGGTTCGATATGGCAGTCCCTGTGCCCCTTCCAGTTGCCTGTCAGGGGATGGTCTCTGTGTCTGCTGTCGAGGGCAGCCTGATTGACGAGTTTTTGCATGACAGCCTGTAATTTAGCAATATCCCTGCCCTGCTTTAATACAAGCTTATAGTCACGTTCAAACTGGTTTGTAGTTTTGAATTTCAGCACTATGAATTCATCTTTTTAAAAAACTCATCGAGACTATCGTAACTGTGGAGGTCTTTCCCCTCCTCCGCGTCCCTCATAGCCTTAAGGGTTGTCTTGTTGGGGATCCTGACATCAAAAGGCAGCCCCTTGCGCAACCTTACCTGAGTGAGGAAAAGGCTTATCGCATCGGTTGTGCTGATCCCCAGCTTGTTTAACACCTTCTCTGCGTCCGCCTTTAATGAAGGCTCTATCCTTGCCGTTATCATTGCCGTCTTCGCCATATAACACCTCCTTAATGAATTATTGTATCACATTTGACATACAAACACTATAGGCAGGCGGCTGCTTCGCCTTTTCTTTTCATCCCCTCCGTCATGTTATAATAAGCGAAATTTACAATAAATAATATGGGGTATTCCCAAGGAGGAAATACATGAACAAGGACAAAATCAAAGCCCTCGAAATGGCCATTTCACAGATCGAAAAGAACTTCGGCAAGGGCTCGATCATGCGTCTCGGCGCTGGTGGCGTGGCCGAGGGCATACAATCCATCTCCACCGGCTCGCTGACGCTTGACATCGCAACTGGTATCGGCGGTTTCCCCAGGGGAAGGGTTGTCGAGATATACGGACCGGAATCGTCGGGCAAAACGACCCTTGCGCTGCATGCCATTGCCCAGGCCCAGAAGGCTGGCGGGGTGGCGGCGTTCATCGACGCTGAACATGCCCTGGATGTGAACTATGCCGGCCGGCTCGGCGTCAATGTGGAAGACCTGCTCGTTTCCCAGCCCGATACCGGGGAGCAGGCCCTTGAAGTGGCTGAGACCCTGGTAAGAAGCGGGGCAGTGGACGTCATCGTGGTGGATTCGGTAGCCGCGCTTGTGCCGAAGGCTGAAATAGAGGGAGATATGGGCGATTCCCTGCCCGGGCTTCAGGCGAGGCTCATGAGCCAGGCGATGAGGAAACTGACTGCCGCCATATCCAAATCCATGACGACCCTCATTTTTATCAACCAGATAAGGATGAAGATAGGCGTGATGTTCGGCAATCCCGAGACGACCACCGGCGGCAATGCCCTCAAGTTCTACGCTTCCATGAGGCTGGATATACGGAAAATAGACAATCTCAAGGATGGGCAGGAAGCCATAGGAGGCAGGGTCAGGGTAAAAGTAGTGAAGAATAAGGTCGCTCCGCCTTTCAGGCAGGCCGAATTCGATATCTATTTTAACGAGGGCATCTCTAAGAACGGGGAGATTATCGACCTCGGCGTTGAAAAGGGGATAGTTGACAAGGCCGGCGCGTGGTACAGCTACTCTGGGACCCGTATCGGCCAGGGCAGGGACAATGTGCGTGAATACCTGAAGAACAACCCCGCCATCGCTCTTGAGATAGAGCAGAAAATACGCGAAGGGGCCGGCATGGCTGCTTCTGAGACTGTTGAAGAAAAAAGCGACGGCAAATAGCCTGCTGCTCTGCAGGATGATTGGGAAGGGGTTAGACCTCTGGTATGTCCGCTCCTCCGACATATATGAAAGTTTTTGAGGACACACTAAAGTGCGCACTGCTGCACTCCTTCAAACTGCTCGGTTACCGGGACAGGAGCGAAAAAGAGATGTGCGATAAACTGGCGCGGAAAGGTTTTTCCGCGCATGTGGTTGCGGAGGCCGTGGCGTACCTGAAGGAGAAGGGCTTTGTCGATGATACGAAGCTGGCCGCCATGCTGGAGAAGGACGCGGCGGAGCGACGGTATTTCGGCGGCCGGGGTGTTCGGGCATACCTTCAAAAGAGAGGGATACCTGCCGTTATAATCGCTTCAGTTGTGGACGGACGGGAAGAATCGGTGGATATGGCACGAGCGCTGATCGAAAAAAATATGAAGACCTTGGGAACGTGCGACAGGGAGACCATAAAGAGGAGACTCTGGAGCGCTCTCGCGCGGAAAGGCTTCTCCGTGGATACCATACATAAGGCGATGAAATCTTACACACCAGAGGAGGATTGTGCTAATGAGAACTGGTAACGGTTTTTTTGCGCTGCTTTTTGCTGTGACAGTGGTCCTGGCTGCCTGTGCTTCTCCCGCCGTGCGCTTCACGCATGACGAGATAAAGGGATATTCCCTCGACATGCAGGAGAAGATTATTAAGGGTGAAGTAATGATCGGCATGACGGCCCAGGAGGTGCGCTATGCCTGGGGCGCACCCACTACCGTGCGCGTGATCGAGTCCCCGGACGGGAAGCAGCGGGAGGAATGGATCTATTCTGATCTGGTGGGATACAAAAGAAGGCTTCTTTTTGTCGACGCGAAGTTGAGCGATATCACCGAAGGGTTGTTCCTGAAATCGCAGCAGTCCCCGGTTAGGCAGCAGGGGAAATGAAGAGTGCTGTAATAAGGAATTTGTTCCTGGAATTCTTTAAATCCAAGGGACATGATATTGTCAAAAGTTCGTCCCTTATGCCGAGAAACGACCCGACCCTGCTGTTCACCAACGCGGGAATGGTCCAGTTCAAATCGGTTTTTCTCGGCGAGGAGAAGAGATCTTATACCAAGGCGGCCACCAGCCAGAAGTGCATGCGGGCGGGGGGCAAGCATAATGACCTTGAAAATGTGGGGCACACGGCGCGTCACCATACCTTCTTTGAGATGCTCGGCAACTTTTCTTTCGGCGACTATTTCAAGCGGGATGCCATACTCTTTGCGTGGGAACTTCTCACCGAAGTGTACAAACTGCCCAAGGAGAAGCTGTGGGTAACGGTTTATGAAAAAGACGACGAGGCGGAAGTCCTCTGGAAGGAACTGACCGGCATCCCCGCCGACAGGGTCGTGAGGCTCGGAGAGAAGGACAACTTCTGGCAGATGGGCGATACAGGCCCTTGCGGGCCGTGCTCGGAGATACTTATCGACCAGGGCGAGGCCGTGGGGTGCGGAAAACCCGGCTGCAGGGTGGGTTGCGACTGCGACCGTTACCTTGAGATATGGAACCTCGTCTTCATGCAGTACAACCGCGATAACGAAGGGGACCTGACGCCCTTGCCGAAGCCGAGTATCGATACCGGCATGGGACTCGAACGCCTCTCGGCGGTGTTGCAGGGCAAGATAAACAATTACGATACGGACCTCTTTGCGCCAATCATAGCGGCCATAGAGTCTCTTTCAGGCAAAGCATACGGTAAGGACCCGGAAACGAACATCTCCATGCGCGTCATCGCCGACCATATACGGGCGACTTTCTTCCTGCTTGCGGACGGTCTTATTCCCTCCAACGAGGGCCGGGGGTATGTGCTGCGGCGCATCATCCGAAGGGCCTCCCGGCACGCGAAACTGCTGGGTCTTGAAGGCCCGGTGCTTTTCAGGCTGATGGATTCCGTGGTGGAAACCATGGGCGGTCTCTATCCCGAACTGGCGCAGGAGAAGGAAAGGTCTGCAAAACTCCTGATGTTCGAAGAGGAACGCTTTACCCGCACCCTCGAACAGGGCATGAGGATTCTCGACGAACTTATCTACAAGCTGAAGAAGAGCGGCGATACGCTTATACCCGGAGGAGAGATTTTCAAATTGTACGACACCTTCGGCTTTCCCCTTGATCTTGCGCGGGACATCGCTCTTGATAATCACCTGACCTTCGATGAAGCCGGGTTCCACCGCGAAATGGAAGCGCAGAGGGAAAGGGCGCGCGCTTCATGGGTGGGAGAGGAAGAGGCCATTGCTTCCATTTACAAGGAACTCGCCTCCGAGATCGGAGATACGGTATTTGTCGGCTACGATACTCTCGAATCAGGGTCCGTGGTAAAGGCCATTCTGAAAAAGGGAAGGGTGGTTAACGAGGCAGCCGAAGGCGATGAAGTCGAAATATTTCTTGATAAAACCCCGTTCTATGGCGAATCAGGCGGACAGTTGGGCGATATCGGACGGATGGAAAACTCAATTTTCGAGGCCGATGTCCTGAACACCAAGAAAGAAGTGGGCCTGCATGCGCATGTGGTGCGCATCTCGCGGGGCGGGCTCAAGGTCTGGGACAAGGTCACCTGCAGTGTGGACCGCAGTACGAGGCGTGCCACCATGAGGAACCATACTGCTACCCATCTGCTCCATACAGCGCTGCGTATGGTTGCCGGAGAGCATGTGAAGCAGGCAGGCTCCTATGTATCCCCTGAAAGACTGCGCTTCGATTTTACTCACTTTTACGGGTTGGACTCTAAGGAACTGGATGCCCTGGAAACCCTGGTGAATGATAAGGTGCTCAATAATGTCACGGTAGAAACTGAAGTTTCCGATATCAAGGACGCCCTCAAATCCGGGGTCATCGCACTTTTTGGGGAGAAATACGGGGAGAGGGTGAGGGTGGTGAAGGTCCCGGGTTTCAGCTCCGAATTATGCGGCGGCACCCATTGCAGGACCACTGGTGAGATAGGGCCCTTTACCATTATATCGGAGGGCAGTGTTGCCTCGGGAATAAGAAGGATAGAGGCCCTTACCGGCCATGCCGCCCTGGAGCACCTGAAACACAAGCGTGATGAACTGCTCAGGATAGGCGACCTCCTCAAATCCGACAAGCCTTACGAGAGGGTGGAAAAGCTTCTGGCCGATATGAAGGAAATGGAAAAAGAAATGGAGGCGCTGAAGGCAAAGGCCGCCTCTCAGAATTCACTCTCCATAGTGGAACAGGCGCGCGAGATCAACGGGGTCAAGGTGCTTTCCTGCCGTGTGGACAACCTGGAGCCAAAGGATGTCAGGGTCCTTGCCGACAATGTGAGGGACAGGCTTGGGTCCGGCGTCATAGCCATTGCCTCTGCCCTGGACGGACAGGCTGCCATCGTGGTCATGGTGACCCCCGACCTTGCCGGAAAGTACAAGGCCGGAGACATTATGAAGCACATCGCGTCCCTGTCCGGCGGACGGGGCGGCGGTAAACCCGAGATGGCCCAGGGCGGGACAAAGGAACTGGACAAACTGGACAAGGCCCTCGAGTCGGTATATGATTTAATTGAGAAGCGCAAGTAAAGAGGCCGCCGGTCTATACTTAAATATCGGCTTATATTAATGTTAATGTATTGTTTTGCAAGGAGGTATGATATGACGATTTTCGATGTAGTGCGCAATGCTATTCTGGCTGGTTTTGGAGCGCAGGACAAGGTTAGAGAGTTTGTTGATGATCTGGTGAAGAAGGGCGAACTTAGCGAGTCCCAGGGAGCGAAACTCGTGAGGGAATGGTCCGAGAAGATGGACAAGGGGAGCTCGGAATGGTCCAAAACCATTTCCGACGTTATTGCTAAGACCATGGAGAAGATGAACCTTGCCACACAGGATGACATGGAAAAGCTCACCGGGAAGATACAGGACCTCTCCTTGAGGGTGAAAAAACTCGAAGGCGCGGCTGAAGACGAGGGGAAGAAAGAGTAACGGCCCTTCGTGAATATCATAAGGCTTTCCCGCACCTATAAATCCGCAAAGAGATTTACGGAAATCGTAAACGTATTTCTCAAGCACGGCTTCGGTCAGGTCATTGAGCAGATACATCTCGGCAAGTATATCCCCTTTAAAAAGAGGCTCAAGGCCTTCGGGGTCTGGCCTTCCCTTAAAGAGCCGAACGTTCCCGAGCGGCTCAGGATGGCCTTTGCGGAACTCGGCCCCACCTTCATAAAACTCGCGCAGGTGCTCTCCTCGCGGCCCGATCTTATTACCATCTTCTACGCGAACGAGTTCAAGAAGCTGCAGGACGAGGTGCCTCCTTTCCCTGTCTCACAGGTGCGGAAAATCATCGAAGAAGAGACGGGACGTCCTATGGACACTCTTTTCAGCCGTTTTGACGAGCTGCCCATCGCCGCGGCCTCTATAGCCCAGGTGCACCGTGCCACGCTTCTGGACGGCTCGGACGTTATTATCAAAGTGCAGAGGCCCGGCATCAGGGAGGCCGTTGAGGCAGACATAAATATCCTCTCTACGGTTGCCCGTCTTCTCGACAAGTATGTCCCTGACAGCAGGTTTTTCAATCCCACGGGCATTGTCGAGGAGTTTTCGCGGACCATTAAGAAGGAGATGGATTTTTCCGAAGAGGCCCGCAGTTGCATGCGCTTCAGGAAGAACTTCGAGCACTACGACAAAATATATATCCCCAGGATTTACAATGACCTGGTGAGCGGGAAAGTCCTGGTGATGGAGCGGATAGAGGGCATTCGCATTGACGATATCGAAAAAATCAATGCCCTGGGGTATAATCGCAAGGACCTCGCAAAAATCGGCGTGGATTCCTTTTACAAACAGGTGTTGGAAGACGGCTTCTTTCATGCCGACCCGCATCCGGGCAACATCATGGTGGTCTCCCCCGGGATACTTGCCTATGTGGATTTCGGCATCATGGGCCGTGTCTCAGATGAACTCAAGGAAACCATGGCGAACACTTTTATCGCCCTGATGCAGCGGGATTTCGACAAGCTCATCGACCAGTATATTGAATTGGGCATCGTACCCGAGCATGCCGACCTGGAAGATTTCAGGCGGGAATTCAAGACGGATCTAATGGATTTTCTGGACCCGTTATACGGGGCTACACTGAAGGAGATAAATTTCGCGCAGTATCTCGATACCCTCACCAGGCTTGCCATCAAGCACAATATGAAGATACCTTCGGACCTGCTGCTTATAAATAAGTCCATGCTTGTTCTCGAGAACATCGGAAGGCAGCTCGATCCCGAATTTGATTTCTTCTCCTCGGCGGAACCCTATGCCACGAAGATTATTCGCAACAGGATAAGTCCCTCTCGCTTTTACAATAAGGCCAAGCGGAACGTCATGGAAATCGCCGACTTCGCCTATATCTTTCCGCGTCAGATGCGGCAGATAGTCAAGAAAGTCCTGAAAGATGATCTCCAGGTGAAGATGTACCATGTGAATCTGCCGGAGTTCATGCGGGACATGGACAAGGCGAGTAACAGGATCGCCTTTGCCATGATCATAAGCGCCATGATCCTGAGTTCCGCAATAATGCACGCTACCGGGGTGGGGCCCAAGCTATTCGGCTTCTCCATCATAGCACTCATCTCTTTCGGCTTTGCTTTTCTCTTCGGGGTCTGGCTTATTATCTCTATTATAAGGTCAGGACGGCTCTAAAAACCCGCTGTTCCCTTTACCCTTGCAGGTGCAGTATCATCGCGCTGCCATAACTTTTCTTCCCTATATCCAATAACTTAGCGAGTCCTTTAAATCCTTACGAAATTTTTACGACGGACGATATTTTCTTTACGCCAATTTTGCGCTTTTTCATGATACGCTGAAAGAAAAGGAGGTGGAACAATGGACGCTTTATATTTAGGCCTGGCTGTCGTTTTATTTGTTCTCACCGGACTGCTTGTGAAGCTTTTCGAAAAAGTCTAGGAGGTATCTTATGGAACTGTTTTACTGGATAGGCGGCATTCTCGCCGTCGGACTACTCGTATATTTAATGGTTGCGCTTTTAAAACCGGAGAAATTCTCATGACAACGAACAATGTTTTTCAAATAGTACTTTATTTCGGAGCATTGCTGCTCCTTGCAAAGCCGCTGGGGCTCTATATGGCAAGGGTTTATGAAGGACAACCCTTCGTATTAGACCGCGTGTTCGGGTCCACTGAGCGCCTACTTTACAGACTGTGCGGCATCAAACCAGAAGAGGAGATGGACTGGAAAAAGTACGCCTTTGCCTTGCTGATCTTCAGCGCGGGCGGGTTTTTATTACTCTACCTGATGCAGCGCATGCAGGGCATGCTGCCGCTGAACCCTCAAAAGTTCCCGGGTGTCTCTCCTGATTCATCCTTTAATACCGCAGTCAGCTTTGTCACGAACACAAACTGGCAGGGGTACGGCGGCGAGAGTACGATGAGCTATTTTACCCAGATGGTAGGGCTCGGCATGCAGAATTTCGTCTCGGCGGCCGCAGGCATGGCTGTGCTTGTGGCCCTGATCCGCGGGTTTACGAGGCATTCTTCAAAGACCATCGGCAACTTCTGGGTGGACCTTACCCGCTCAACGCTATACATTCTTCTGCCGCTCACGCTGATATATTCGCTGCTGCTCGTGTCGCAGGGTGTGGTACAGACCTTCAGCGAGTACAAGAATGTACCGATTACGCAGTCGATCAGCTACGACAATCCGAAGCTGGATGACAAGGGCCAGCCGATAAAAGACGCATCAGGCAACCCGGTGACCGAGAAGGCCGTGATGAAGGAACAGTCTATCCCCCTCGGCCCTGCCGCCTCACAGATCGCTATCAAGCAACTCGGCACCAACGGCGGCGGGTTCTTCAATGTGAACTCAGCGCATCCGTTTGAGAACCCTACACCGCTTTCAAATTTCCTGGAGGTACTTGCGATCCTGCTGATACCGGCGGCGCTCTGTATCACCTTTGGGAAGATGGTCGGCGATCTCCGCCAGGGATGGGCGCTGCTCGCGGCCATGTCGCTGGTCCTCATAACCCTGACAACACTCTGCGTAGTGAGCGAACAGGGCGGTAATCCGAAATTAGCCGCGCTTGGCGTTGATCAAACAGCCAGCGCACTCCAGGCAGGCGGCAACATGGAAGGCAAGGAAGCGCGCTTCGGTATTGTAAATTCCGCGATATGGGCCACTGCAACGACCGCGGCCTCCAACGGCTCGGTCAACTCCATGCATGACTCGTACACGCCCATGGGAGGCCTCTATCCCCTGGCTCTCATGCAGTTTGGAGAGGTCATATTCGGTGGTGTCGGCTCGGGGCTGTACGGCATGCTGATCATAGCCATCATAACGGTCTTTATCGCGGGCCTCATGGTGGGCCGCACACCGGAGTATCTCGGCAAGAAGATAGAGATGTTCGAGATGAAGATGGTAGCCCTCGTGATACTGATCGTCAACGGGCTGGTCAAGGTTGGCACGGCTATAGCGGTCTCTTCCAGGGACGGCATAGCGGGCATAGCCAATCCGGGGCCTCACGGCTTTTCGGAGATACTCTACGCCTTTTCGTCAGCTGCGAACAACAACGGCAGCGCCTTTGCCGGGCTCTCTGCAAATACGCCCTTTTACAACACCATGCTTGGCATAGCCATGCTCATTGGCCGTTTCTGGGTGATCATACCGGTATTGGCGATTGCGGGGTCGCTCGCAAAAAAGAAGCATGTGCCTGCGGGACTCGGCACCCTGCCGACCCATACACCCTTGTTCGTTGTGTTCCTGGTGGGGGTATTGGTGATCGTCTGTGCGTTGAGCTTCATGCCGGGTTGGGCTTTAGGGCCCATCGCCGATTATTTTATGGCAGTAAAGTAGCAGGGAGGATATATACATGAGCAGAAAAACTGAGAAAAAATCACTTTTTAACGCCAAGATTATGAAACGGGCGTTGTGGGATTCTGTAAGAAAACTCAATCCTGTGCATCAGCTCAAGAACCCGGTGATGTTTGTGGTCGAGGTAGGGAGCATTCTTACCACCCTGCTGTTCTTCCACTCCATTTTTGGCAAGGGAGAGGCTGCGCCCGGCTTTATCCTGCAGATATCGGTCTGGCTCTGGATAACGGTATTTTTCGCTAACTTCGCCGAATCCATGGCCGAAGGACGCGGGAAGGCCCAGGCCGAAGCGCTCCGCAAAACACGGAGCGACGTCACAGCCAAACGTTTAACCAAACCTGAACGTGACGCCGAGGTTACAAAAGTCGTCTCTTCACAGCTTAAAAAGGGAGACATAGTGCTGGTGGAGCCGGGGGACATTATCCCCATGGACGGCGAGGTTGTAGTCGGCGTGGCTTCGGTAAATGAGAGCGCTGTCACAGGCGGCACACAGGTGCTTTCAGACTGGCTGGTAGTGCGCATTACCACTAACCCCGGGGAGACTTTCCTCGACCGGATGATCAACATGGTTGAAGGAGCAAAACGTCAGAAGACGCCTAATGAGATAGCTCTCGACATTCTTTTGGCAGGTCTGACCATAGTTTTTCTCCTGGTTACCGTGACCCTGCTGCCGTTTTCGATCTTCAGTGTTACGGCTGCGGGGCAAGGTAGTCCGGTCAGCATCACAGTGCTGGTTGCGTTACTGGTCTGTCTCATTCCAACCACTATAGGCGGGCTTCTTTCAGCTATCGGTATTGCGGGCATGGACAGGATGATCCAGGCCAATGTAATCGCAATGTCCGGTCGTGCCGTTGAAGCTGCAGGTGATGTGGACGTCCTTCTTCTTGATAAGACAGGCACGATCACCCTGGGAGACAGGCAGGCTACGGACTTTGTACCTGTCGGCGGGGTGAATGCTCAGACATTGGCTGATGCCGCTCAGCTCTCATCGTTGGTGGACGAGACACCTGAAGGACGTAGCATTGTCGTATTGGCAAAGGAAAAGTACGGGCTCCGTGAACGTGATATCCATGGTCTCGGCGCCACCTTTGTTCCCTTCAGCGCACAGACCAGGATGAGCGGCGTCAATTTTGGCGGCAGGGAGATCCGCAAGGGCGCCGCTGATGCGGTAGAGCAATACGTCAGGAAGCTGGGCGGGACTTTCCCAGACGATGCCCGCGTGATCGTCGATGACATCGCCAGGAAGAGTGCCACGCCGCTTGTTGTGGCCGAGGGGCCGAAAGTGCTCGGAGTGATCCATTTAAAAGATATCGTCAAGGGAGGAATCAAGGAGCGCTTCGCTGAAATGCGCAAGATGGGGATCAAGACGATCATGATAACCGGAGATAATCCTCTCACCGCTGCTGCTGTTGCGGCAGAGGCCGGAGTGGACGACTACCTTGCACAGGCAACGCCCGAGACCAAGCTCAAACTGATCCGCGAGCACCAGGCAGGCGGCAGACTTGTGGCCATGACCGGCGACGGCACGAACGATGCGCCGGCCCTTGCCCAGGCAGATGTGGCAGTGGCAATGAACAGCGGCACACAGGCCGCCAAGGAGGCTGGCAACCTGGTGGACCTGGACTCCAATCCGACCAAGTTGATAGAGATAGTGGAGATCGGCAAACAGTTGCTGATGACCAGGGGCACGCTTACGACTTTCAGCATTGCAAACGACGTGGCAAAGTATTTCGCCATCCTGCCGTCGGCGTTCATTTCGATCTATCCGGCCTTGGGAGCGTTAAACATCATGGGCCTGGCAACGCCGCAGAGCGCAGTGCTTTCAGCGGTAATCTTCAACGCGCTGATTATTATCTTTTTGGTGCCTCTTGCACTGCGTGGCGTGAAGTACAGGCCGCTCGGCGCGGAGGTGGTTTTACGCAACAACGCCCTGATTTACGGGCTTGGTGGGCTGATTGTGCCGTTCTTCGGCATCAAGCTGATAGACATGCTCATAACGGCCCTGCACATAGTTTAAATAACCCCTCCCTGCCTCCCCTTAGATAAGGGGAGGTTAGGTGGGGTTAAACGGAGGATACAATGTTCACAATGATACGTAATGCTTTTATGTCTTTGATACTCTTTACCGTGCTTACGGGTCTCATCTATCCGCTGGCAGTGACCGGCATAGCCCAGGTGGTATTTCCGGACCAGGCTAACGGCAGCATTATTAAGAAGAACGGCAAAGCAGTCGGCTCCTCGCTCATCGGACAGCAGTTCGACGCCCCGAAATACTTCTGGGGGAGGCCTTCGGCGACAACACCGTATCCCTATAATGGCGGATCGTCTTCCGGATCGAATCAGGGCACGAACAACCCCGACCTCCTGAAAGCTGTACAGGCGCGGATCTCGGCACTGCGCGCCGCTGACCCGTCGAATGCGTCAAAAATACCTGTGGATCTCGTTACTGCTTCAGGCAGTGGCCTTGATCCGCATATCAGCCCTGCTGCCGCTGAATACCAGGTGAAGCGGGTCGCAAAGGTCAGGGGGCTTGATGAGACGAAGATCAATGCTCTCATCAGCGCATATACCGAGGGTAGGCAGTTCGGGATTTTCGGCGAGCCTGTTGTCAATGTGCTCAGGGTGAACCTGGCGCTCGATGAACTATGGAAGGAGTAAGATATGAATCAAATGAAGGGAAAGACCGTAAGACAAATTAAAAGAATCCTGAAGGGTGAGGTCTTTGCTGGGGAGATCAAGCCTGATGATGTTGCGAAAAAGGGGAATGTTTCATTTCTGGTAATCTCAGCCGCCAAATGTGACCACAGATAGTAGTTGGCGCATATTTGACGCAGCAGCCTAAAAGTGAGACAATAGAGCACGTAAGGAGTTGAAATATGCAAGAGCAGCGTCCCAATCCCGATGAGCTTCTGGCGCAAATGAAAGTAGACGAGGAACGCAGGCGCCAGGGCAAACTGAAGATATTCTTCGGCGCCGCTCCCGGCGTGGGCAAGACCTACGCCATGCTTTCAGCAGCGCGTCAGAAGCGCTCCGAAGGCCTCGATGTCGTAGCCGGGATAGTTGAGACCCACGGCCGCCGCGAGACCGAGGCCCTTGTGGAAGGACTTGAAGTGCTCCCCCGCCAGCAGATCGAATACCGCGGCGCAGTCCTCCGCGAGTTTGATCTTGATGCAGCCCTTGCACGTAAACCCGAACTGATACTGGTGGATGAGCTTGCCCATGCCAATGCGCCGGGCACCCGCCACAAAAAGCGCTGGCAGGATGTATTTGAACTGCTGGCAGCCGGGATCAATGTATATGCCACCCTTAACGTTCAGCACCTGGAAAGCCTCAATGACGTGGTGGCCCAAATAACGAGCGTTGTTGTAAGAGAGACCGTGCCGGACCTGGTGCTTGAACGGGCCGATGAGATCGAGCTTGTGGACCTCCCCCCCGAAGAACTGCTGCAGCGGCTCAGGGAAGGGAAGGTCTACATAGCTGAACTGGCTGAACGTGCCAGGAAGAACTTCTTCAGAAGAGGCAACCTGCTTGCATTGCGGGAACTCGCCCTGCGACGGACTGCCGAAAGCGTTGATGAGCAGATGCAGGCCTACCGGCAGACCCAGGGGGTCAGGGAGGTATGGCCAGCCGGGGAACGAATAATGGTATGTATCGGGCCGAATCCCAGGTCCATACGTCTGATCCGAGCGGCCAAGCGGATGGCCACCGGATTGCGCGCCGGCTGGATTGCCGTCAATGTGGAACCTCCCTCCGCGGTGAAGGCATCAGAGGCTATTTTAAAGCAGCTTGCCGAGCGTATACGTCTGGCAGAGAGCCTTGGAGCGGAGACCGTGACGCTCACCGGGCAAAAGGCAAGCGAGGAGATCCTTAATTACGCCAGGTCCCGCAATGTGACAAAGATCATTATCGGCAAGCCCACGCATCCGCGCTGGAAAGACAAACTCTTCGGTTCACTTCTTGACGATGTAGTGAGGGGAAGCGGGGACATCGATGTCTATATCATTGCCGGTGAGGAAGGGGAACCGGCGCCGCGTATAGTCTTCAAGCTGGCATCCAGGAAATGGTCCAAAGGAGAATGGCTCCTCAGTTTAGGCAGTGTCGCGGCGTGTACCGGCATTGACGCCCTTCTCTCCCCCTATGTCACCCAGGTTGACCTGGCAATGGTTTATCTCCTGGGCATAGTCTTTACCGCGAGTTTTGCCGGCAGGGGACCTTCTTTTCTGGCAACCTTGCTGGGCGTGGCTGCTTTCGATTTCTTTTTTGTCCCTCCTTTTTATACCTTTGCGGTAAGCGATGTGCGCTACTTATTTACTTTCGGCGTTATGTTTATTGTCGCTTTTGTTATCAGCAGCCTGACTTTAAGGGTACGTGAGCAGGCACATGCGGCCCGGCAGCGTGAAAAAAGCACTGCCGCTCTCTACAACCTGAGCCGCGAACTGGCCCACGAGAGAGGACTGGAGCGCCTGAGCGCCGCCGTAGTGAAACATATCAGCGATGTCTTTTTAAGCGAGGTTGTGGTTCTCCTGCCCGATGACAAGGGTATCCTTGTACCTATGTCAGGAAGTCCTGATACTCTTATCCTCGATAAGAGGGAGTTGAGTGTCGGTCAATGGGTTTTCGGCCATAATCAACGGGCAGGGCTGGGCACCGATACACTGCCAGGGGCGAAGGCGCTCTACCTGCCGCTTGTTGCATCGTCTAAAACGGTGGGCGTGGTCGGAATCCTCCCCGGCACGGCAGGGAGCGCATTTAATCTGGAACAGATACATGCTCTTGAAAGCTTCGCGAACCAGTCCGCTATGGCCATCGAACGCGCCTTTCTTGCCGAGGAGGCCCAACAGGCGCTCCTGAAGGCGGAAACGGAGACCCTGCGCAACACCATGCTCAGTTCCGTTTCCCACGATTTGCGCACTCCCCTGGCAGCGATAACAGGGGCCGCGACAACATTGCTTCAGCACGATGTGGCCCTGGACCAGTTCGGACGACGTGAGTTGTTGCAGACCATATCCGAAGAAGCCGATCATCTGAACAAAATCATTCGTAACGTGCTGGACATGACGCGTCTTGAAGCCAGGACGATAAGGGTGAAGAAGGAATGGCAGGCGATTGAGGAGATCGCGGGCGTGGTACTCAACCGGCTTTCCGACAAATTTAAAAGTCATCCCCTGACAGCCAATCTGCCTGAGGACCTGCCCTTGGTCCCCTTTGATCCCCTCCTTATTGAACAGGTCCTCATGAACATGTTCGATAATGCTCTCAAATACTCGCCGGCAGGGGCGTCGCTGGATTTTTCCGCTGCGGTCAGGGACAATAATCTGATCGTTGAGCTGGCGGACCGCGGACCGGGAATACCGCAGGGGAATGAGGAACGTATTTTTGAAAAGTTCGTAAGGGGCTCCGCGAGCGGAGGAGGAATCGGGTTGGGACTGACCATAAGCCGCGCTATCATTACGGCCCATGAGGGCCGCATATGGGCGGAGAACCGTCCCGGCGGCGGCGCGGTATTCCGGTTTGCGCTGCCATTGGGCGGAGAACCGCCGCACATGGAACAGGAAACCGATACGGGAGAGGGGACATGACGGGTGACAAGGGTTTGATCCTTTTGATTGAAGACGAACCCCAAATGAGCCGCTTCTTGAGGATAACGCTTCTGGGCCACGGGTACCGTCTTATCGAGGCAGTTGCCGGGGAAGAGGGACTGACGCAGGCCGCCACACAGAACCCGGATATCGTATTGCTGGATCTCGGACTGCCTGATATTGACGGGCTTGAGGTGACTAAGAGATTGAGGGAATGGACCCAGGTCCCTGTTATCGTGATTTCAGCGCGCGAACAGGAGGAAGACAAGATCAGGGCGCTTGATGCCGGGGCTGATGACTATCTGACGAAACCCTTTGGAGCAGGGGAACTGCTTGCGCGAATACGCGTTGCCCTCCGTCATACAGCCATGCAGCAAGCCGGCAGCGAGGAACCCGTCTTTGCTTTTGGCAACCTGAAAGTTGATCTCTCAAAAAGGAAGGTGCTGCTGGATAGCGATGAGGTGCACTTGACCCCTATTGAGTACCGGCTTTTGACGGTGTTGATCAAACACGCAGGGAAGGTCGTCACCCACACCCAGCTTTTGAAGGAGGTGTGGGGACCGGTCTACGCGGACCAGACGCACTACCTGCGCATCTATATGGCCCAGCTCCGCCATAAACTGGAGGCCGACCCGGCCCGACCCAGGTTCTTCATTAACGAACCGGGTATAGGGTACAGGCTGAATGTGGATGCGGATGAAAAAGATAAGTGAACATACGGTATCAACGATGAGGCCCTGACAAACAGGCCTCCATTCCTTGACAAACCCCCTACGCTCAGGTATTGTAAAAACAAGCCACGAAGGCTCGGACCAGGAAGGTTCACAGACTTCGCGGTTTTTTTATTATTTAAACGCGCCCTGTAAAGCATGAAAGATAATATACCTTCCTTTCTATTACTGGATACGCTTTTGGCGGACAGGTCTGAAAAGTCCGGCAAGGTCCGCGCCTCCTTTATCGACAGGGGTGTGCATCAGGCCGCGGAAGTTATTTCAGGGGCGTACCTGCAATGGGAAACCGCCTCACGCAAGGGATGGCTGCAGGGACTCGATGCCCGGGTCAAGGTCTTCTTTCTCCTTTATTTCGTTGTCGTTATCAGCCTTAAAAGAGATATACTGTCCGAAGCGACCATCGGCATTTTCGTCCTTGCCATGGCGGCCTTATCGCGTATCGATTTTTTCCTTTATTTGAGGAGGGTCCTGCTGCTTGGCTTTGTCTTCGGCTTTCTCGTTGCCTTGCCTTCGGCGCTCAACGTTGTGAGAGACGGCAGGATAATCCTTCCCCTGTTCGAACTGCCGGCTTCCTATACGCTGTGGCTTTATCACATTCCCCGCAGTATCGGGCTTACGCTGGAAGGGCTCTCAGGTGTAGCCCTGCTTACCCTGCGTGTCATGAATTCCCTTGCCGTGTCCCTGCTGGTGCTCTTTACCACGCCTTTTCCGGAGATAATAAGGGCCCTGAAAACAATAAAGGTCCCGGATGTGGTCCTTGTGATGCTGACCCTCTCCTATAAATACATCTTCCTCTTTGCGAGGACCGTGGAGGAGATGCACCTTGCCAAAAGAAGCAGGTATGCGGGAGGGGACAGCGGCGCGCTCGGCAGGAACTGGATTGCGGGCAGGGTCGCCTTTCTCTTCAGGAGGACGCAGGTGCGCTGCGAGGATGTGTTCAAGGCAATGACGGCCCGGGGTTTTTCGGAGGATATCAGATTGCATGGGTTTAATGAACTTGCTCTTGCGGATTGGTCCGCCTGTCTGCTCTTTGCGCTTGCAGGCGCACTTTTTATGGCATGGTGAGGGATGGTATGGATTATCTGATAAGGGTTGAAAATGTAGTGTTCAAATACCACGCTCAGGTGCCCGCACTCTCCGGCGTGACTCTCGGCATAAGAGAGGGGGAGCGTTTTGCGGTTATCGGCGCCAACGGAAGCGGCAAGTCCACACTCCTGCAGATAATGGCGGGTCTTGTCTATCCGCAAAGCGGGACCGTGTTTTTCAAGAACAGGAAAGTATCCGAAGAGACCCTGCGCGAAAGGGACTTCCTGAAATTTTTCCGGGGTAGGGTAGGGTATGTTTTTCAGGACTCCGATATACAGCTCTTCTGCCCCACGGTCCTGGACGAACTCCTGTACGGCCCGCTGCAACTGGAAGTAAGCGCTGAAGAAGCCCTTGAGCGGGCACATGGAGTAATGAGGATGCTTAAAATTGAAGGACTCAAAAACAGACCATCCTACATGCTCTCGGGAGGGGAGAAGAAACGGGTGGCCATAGGCTCGGTGCTTACCATGAACCCTGATGTGCTCCTATTCGATGAGCCGACCAATGGCCTTGATCCGAGGACCCAGTGTTTTCTCATGGAGTTGCTGATTGAACTCAGCGAGGCGGGGAAGACCATCATTATTGCCACCCACGATCTCTCGCTGGTGGAGGAACTGCATGCTCAGGTAGCGGTCCTTTCAGAAGAGCACATGATAGAGAAGACGGGGAGTGCCGAGGACATCCTGCGTGACGAAGCGTTATTGCTGAAGGTTAACCTGATCCACGAGCACATCCATTTTCACGGGCAGACGGCGCATAAGCATCTGCATTCCCATTTTGCCGTTCATAAGCATGAAAATCATACGGACAAGGAGGCAAAGGTCATGGACGATCTGGCGAAACTCAAACACCTGCTCCACCACTGGAGAGAGCACAACGACGAGCATGCGGGCACTTACAAGGAATGGGCGCAAAAGGCGGCCGGTCTCGGCAATAGCGAGGTGGCTGATATTCTCGCAACTATCGCACGGGAAACGGAGAAGCTGAGCAAACTGTTCCAGGAGGCCGAGGGGAAAATACCTTAAATGATATTTTTTGCAGGCGGGAACAGGGTCTGTTATCTGCTATAATAAAAGCCATTGAATAAGGAAGGGCAACCGTTTTAATGGAACCTCAGAGCCGGAAAATTAACGAAATAATAGAGTTCCTATCAGAGTATCTCCACGGCAAGGAGAAGGCCCTGCGCCTCTCTCTAATAGCCTTTTTCTCCCAGGGGCATCTGCTTATAGAGGACCTGCCGGGCCTGGGCAAAACCACTATGGCCATAGGCATTGCAAAGGCGCTCGGGCTTAGTTTTGGACGTATTCAATGCACCAGCGACCTTCTGCCCAGCGATATCACCGGCTTGTCCATTTACAAGAAGCAGACCGGCGAGTTCGAATTTCATCCGGGGCCCATATTCAACAATATCCTGCTGGTGGACGAAATAAACAGGACCACGCCCAAGACACAGAGCGCTCTGCTGGAAGGCATGGGAGAAAAGCAGACCACTATAGAGGGTAAAACATACAAGCTCCCCCAGCCCTTTTTCGTTATCGCCACGCAGAACCCCCTCGAGCAGTTCGGCACCTTCTCGCTCCCCGAGTCTCAGCTCGACCGCTTCATGATGCGGGTCAGCATAGGGTATGTGTCACGGGAAGCGGAAAAGGAGATACTGGCCGGAGGCAGTAAAAGGGAGTTGCTGTATTCCATTGAGCCGATGATGCAGAAAGGGGAGGTCTCTCAGATACAGCAGCACATACGCGACAGGGTCTATTTCTCGGGTGCGATGCTGGACTATGTCATGAACATTGTGGAGGCAACGAGGACGAGCAAATACATTGCGGCCGGTATCTCCACGCGCGGGGCCCTGGCGGTGAATTCCACGGCAAAGACCAACGCCTATTTCAGCGGAAGGGACTTTGTCATCCCCGAGGACATCAGGGAGCTTGCGGAGTATGTTGTCCCTCACCGGGTCATATTCAGGGAGGAGTACGAGCACGCCGGCAGGAAGGAGATCATCCAATCGCTCATCGATCAGATACCGGTCCCGGCGTAATCAGAATAACGAAAGCGGGATGGATTTACATTGTCCTGACCCTCTTTCTCGGCTTTGCAGCGGTCAACACTGCCAACAACCTCATATATCTCATCGTTTCCGCTTTTTTAGGTTTTATGGGCGTTTCAGGGCTTTTCGGCCGCAAGAACATTTCCGACATCGATATTCTCATCGACGCTCCGCAGGAAATGTACGCTAACAGCGCTATCCCCTTCAAGGTGACGGTGGTGAACGGCAGGAGGTTCTTACCCGCTTTCCTGATAGAAGTGGCTGTGGGAGAGCATGCGGTGCTCTTCCCCTTTGTGAATGCCGGGGCTTCGGCTTCGCAGCTCAGGGAGATCACCGTTGAGCGGAGAGGCAGATACGAGATGGGGCCTGTCTATGCAGGCTCGGTATTCCCCTTCAATTTTTTCAAGAGGTTCAGGCGACTGAAGAAGACTTTTGAATATGTCATACTCCCCTATCCCAGCCGCTGCGCGCTCTGGGGCGACAGCGGGAAGAAGAGGGAACACAGAGGGGAGAGGGCCTCTGACAGGGCCGGTTACGAGGGTGATATCCTCTCGTTCAGGAATTACGTCCAGGGCGATCCGCTGAAGTATGTCCACTGGAAAGCGAGCGCGAGGACCGGAGAGTTGAAGACCAGGGAATTGTCCTCCCTAAGCCGGCAGCCGGTTGTCATTGAGTTCGACAAAGTCGCCATCAGGAACACTGAAGAGCGTATATCCTGCGTCACCTACCTTATCCTGACGCTCTTCAGACGCAATACCCCGGTGGGTCTCAGCATAGGCGGCAAACTCTTCAAAGCCGGGACAACTGTTTCGCACAAGCTGGGCATGCTGCGGGAGCTTGCTTTATATGATGCGGGTTGATGTCCCCATAAAGATCGAAGACGCGGTAAAGGCGCTCACATATACCATCGCCGCCATTGGTTTTTTGTCGGTGCTTAGATACGCGGAACTTCCCTATTCAATGTTATTTGCCGGACTTTGCCTGTTGTCCCTTTATTTCGAGTACCAAAGAAAATTCCTTGTGCCGCGGTGGATGCTGAACACCGCCACGGTCCTGCTGGTGGCGGTGACCCTGCTTAAAATGAGTATGGACAATCTCGTAGTGCCGGCCATCGATTCACTTTTAGTCCTTCTCGCCATCAAGCTGCTCGAAGATAAGCAATTCAGGGATTACATGCAGATCTATGTCATCTCCGTTTTCCTGCTTGCGGGCTCATCACTAATGTCCATGGATATAATATTCCTCGTTTATTTCATAAGCCTCTTTTTCCTGCTTACCCTGACCACCGTATTTCTTGCCTACTATTCACAGGACAGGTCCATTACGGTCAGCGCCTCAACCGGTCTGAAGATAGCGGTTACGTCTCTTGCCATAGCGGGCATTTCCCTGCCTGCCACCATATTTTTGTTCATTATCCTTCCGCGTACCAACTACCCTTTTTTGAATTTCCTGAACAGGGGTGGCGCAACGACCGGTTTTTCCGAAAAGGTCAGTCTGGGAGGAGTGGCCGGCATACAGGAAGACACCTCTACCATCCTAAGGGTAAATATGAAAAAAATAGACGACCGTTACCTCTACTGGAGGGGAATAATACTCGATCATTTTGACGGGACGACCTGGAAGAGTTCGCTGAGGGAAACGGATGAGGCGGGCAAGGGGGCTGTCATATCCGGCAGGCTTGTCCACCAGATCATTTACCTCGAACCCTACGACGGGAAATACCTCTTTGCGCTCGACAGGCCGGTTTCCCTGGTGATGAGGAACGCAAAAAAACTGCCGGGTTTTACCTATGCGGCGCAGGATGTTTTGATGAGGAGGGTCCGGTACCAGGCCATGTCTTTTGTTTCCGACGTCATGCCCGAGAAAAAGATACGGCGCGGACCCTTTCTCCAACTGCCTGCCATGAACAGGGGGAAAATCGGGGAACTGGTGGACTCTCTTACTTTTGGTATGAATGACGCAGAAAAGGTCAGGGCGATTCTCTCTTATCTGGGCAGAGGGGAGTACCGGTATTCATTGAGCAGGCTCCCGCTGTCGAAAGATCCTCTGAACGACTTCCTCTTCACAAGCAAATACGGCAATTGCGAATATTTTGCCTCGGCCATGGCTGTGATGCTGAGGATGGCAGGCGTGCCCGCGCGGGTTATCGGCGGGTATCGCGGAGGTTTTTACAACGAGACAGGCAATTACTATCTTGTCCCCCAGAGCAATGCCCATGTATGGGTGGAGGCCCATGTGGAGGGTGTCGGCTGGCTCAGGGTGGACCCGACCCCCGGGGCCATGGGGAGTTTTGTGCGTGCCGGTGACAGGGGACTTCTTTTCAGGGCGCGGCTATTTTTGGATACCTTAAATTATTATTGGAACGCGTCAGTTGTGAACTTCGATATGGGAAGCCAGATCTCCCTTCTCATGGGCCTTAAAAAAGGGCTCTCGCTGCCCTCGCTGTTGTTTGTCATCAGCAGGGAGGTTGCGGGACACCTTGCCGCCTTTCTCCTGAGCATCGGGACCTGCTGCTTGCTGCTGTATTACCTCATTGCTCCCCAAAAGCCGCTGGACAGGAGAGTGCTGGAGGCGTTTCACCGCAAGATGAAGAAACTTGGCTATGAGCGGACGAACTCCGAAGGTCTCGAAGAATTCGTGGCGAGAATCGAGGAGGACGGGACACGGCAGAGGGCAGGGGGTTTTGTATGCCGTTTCCAGGAACTCTACTACCAAGATAAAAAAATCGGCAAGCTGGAAATGGCGCGGTTGCGGCAGCTGATACGGGACATCTGAATCGAATTCTTCCCCAAAGCAGCTCTTAACCACCTGCCTTATTAAGGACGTTTTGCACTTTGTGGCAGAGTATTTCAGGAGTGAATGGTTTTACTATATAGTCGGTGACGCCCAGTTTCATGACCTCTATGATTGCTTCTTTTTCTCCCTTGGCGGTTATCATGATAAACGGCACGGTCTTAAGAGGAGAACTTTCTCTCAACCAGCGCAACAGTTCATCTCCGTTGAGGCCCGGCATTTCCCAATCGCATATGACAAAATCAAAATGTTTGTTTTCAAGCATCTTCTGTGCCTCGTCACCGCTATTTGCCGTTAATGCTTCCACAGCGGGGAATGCCTCTGTAATGGTCTCTTTGATAATATCTCTCATCAGCCCTGAATCATCTACAATCAAAAATCTCAGTCTGTTCATGCAATCTCTCCCGTGCTCTGATTAATACAGGTAAACGGTTTGTCCGACCTCTCCTCTCGACCATTGTACCATATATCTTGTAGGGGCAGGGTGTCCCGTCAGGTCAAAATATTCTATGCCACCGGCAGATGGACTGTAAAGGTCGAGCCGCCGCCGACCTCGCTGGTCACCGTGATGTAGCCGTTATGACTCTTGATAATGCTGTGCGCGGTGGAGAGGCCGAGTCCAGTATGGTGTAGGATGTCCTTTGTTGTGAAGAAGGGTTCGTATATCCTTGCTTTCACTTCCTCCGACATGCCCTCACCTGTATCGCTTATCCGTATGGCGGCAAATTTCCCCGGATGCTGCATGGGAGTCTCCGTTTTAATCAACTCAAGGTTGTACGTCTCTATCTTCATCAGTCCGCCCTTCGGCATCGCGTCCTTGGCATTAAGGCATATGCTCAGGACCACCTGCTGTATCTTTTCATTGTCGGCATTGATGTCCCTTACATCGTTACCGAGGGTTGTCTCAATGCGGATGATTTTAGGGAATGAGATGGCAATTATTTTCAGTGTATCCGAGACAATAGTATTAGGGTTTATTACCCTGGTTTCGTAGGGTGTCTTCTTGGAGAAGGTCGTCAGTTGTCTGATAAGTTCGGAAGCCTTGCGAGCTGAATTCTCAACGATGTCCACGTAGCCTGAAGCCTCCTCCATCCCGGGGGTGTTAAGGGAGGAGAGTTTTATTCTCAGGAGACCGGCATACCCCAGGACCCCGGTAAGGAGATTGTTCAGGTTGTGGGACAGACCCGAGACAAGGGTAGCTATGGACTGCAGCCTCTGGGATTCGATGACATAGCCTTCGATGAGCCGCTTCTCGGTTACATCGATGCCTGTCCCGATAATATATCTCGTCTCGTTCTTATCTCCGGCGATGACCGTGTTATTCCAGAGGATGGTGCATTCTTTTGCGTTTTTTGTCAGGCAGGGGTTCTCGTATGAATTCGAGCCTCCCTTTACCTGAAGTTCCCCGAGCACTGACTTTGCGGAGTGTACATAACGTTGGGGAATGAGAAAGTCCCAGATGTATTTACCCAGCACTTCGCTCTCCCTGAACCCTGTAACCTCCTCGCACTTCCGGTTGAAAAGCACGACCCGCCCCTCGGTATCGATGACCATGATGAGTGCGCCGACGCTCGAAATCAGTTTGTCAATGAAATCCTTCTGGTGCTGTAATTCTCTCAGGACATTGTTAAATTTGAACCCGCGTTTCATTTATTATGTTCTCCGCATGCAGGCATAAAGATAATTACTTTTTTAACTATAGCATTTTGTCTAAATCCAATACTATTGCTGACAGGGACCTTTTTCCTGCAGTGCGTCATGGATACAACTGGATCGGAAACGCTTCTTGAAACGTATGATTTGCTTCCCTCATTGACAAATCATCTGGTTGGAATCTATAATTTTTTTAAAAGGGTTTCTATCGAAGGAACAGGAGGATTGTATGGCGGAAGGTATGATTGAGCTTACGAGTGCGGCGTGGGGGCAGGAAGTTGAACAGGCGACCGGGCTGGTCATGGTGGACTTCTGGGCGGTATGGTGCGGGCCTTGCAGAATGATCGCTCCTACTGTCGAGGAACTGGCCAAGGAATATGAAGGAAAGGTCAAAGTTGGAAAGCTGAATACCGATGAAAACCCTGAAATAGCAAGCAAATACAAGATTATGGGTATTCCTACCATCATGTTTTTCAAGGATGGTCAGAAGGTCGACCAGATTGTGGGTGCTGTCCCCAAACCCCAGCTGAAAGCTAAAATAGACGCTCTTCTCGCCAGTTGATGAAACGGCCGTTTTTATGTGTTTTACTTTTTTTTACCGCATTTATAACAATTTCATGTTCTGAAAAAGAGAAGGGAGCAGTTCCTGTGAACAGTGCGGCTGCCCCTTTATTTTCCCTTACCGATATTTATAACAGGAAAGTGAGTCTCAGCGATTATAAGGGCAAGGTCGTGATGCTTGAATTCTTTGCATCATGGTGTGCTCCCTGCCAGTTGACGGCCCCTGATATAAGATCTGTTTACGAGAAATACAGGAGCAGGGGCTTTGTTGTCCTTGCCATTTCCATAGATGAGGGGCCGGGCGCTGCATCGGCAGTTGATGCTTTCGTAAAGGAATTCAGTCTTCCTTTCCCGGCCATGCTGGACAACGGCGCCATAAGCAGGCAGTACGGGGTTGTTGGGATACCGACAAGTGTTATCATTGACAGACATGGTACCGTCATGAAGAAGCATATCGGGGTGCAACCCGACATGCCGGCCGTGCTGTCGCGTGAAATAGAAGCTTTGTTGTAAGAAACAGGCGCTCACCGGCGGACCGCTGTCCACTGTTTTGGTGTCGCTGTAATTTTCGGAGGATTGATGTTTGAAGCTCTGAGTGATAAGCTTGATTCCATTTTCAAAAAACTTAAAGGCAGGGGACTGCTCAAGGAAGAAGATGTCGATGTTGCCCTAAAGGAAATCCGGCTGGCCCTGCTGGAGGCTGATGTCAATTTCAAGGTTGTAAAGGATGTTGTCCAGCAAATCAGGGAACGGGCCGTGGGCAAGGAAGTCCTGGAGAGCCTCTCTCCCGGGCAGCAGGTGGTGAAGATCGTGCATGAGACCTTGTGCGAACTTCTAGGTGTCACGAATACGAGGATCCAGCTGGTCGCCAACCCACCCACGATTATTATGATGGTCGGTCTGCAGGGATCGGGCAAGACCACCACGTCTGCAAAGCTTGCCCTTTTCTTTAAGAAGGAAGGGCGGCGGCCGATGCTTGTTGCAGCGGACCTCCAGAGACCGGCTGCCATAGATCAGCTGATAACCCTCGGCAAACAGATAGACATACCCGTCTATTTCTCAAAGGAGTCGAAGGACCCTGTTGCACTCAGCGAGGAAGCGCTGAAGAAGGCTAAACTGGAGGGCAGGGACATCCTCATCATCGACACTGCCGGGCGTCTCCACATAAACGAGGAACTTATGGGCGAGCTGGGGAGGGTCAGGGCAACGGTCGTCCCCAAAGAGGTGCTGCTGGTGGCCGATGCCATGACAGGGCAGGATGCTGTAACCATGGCCAAGAGCTTTAACGAGCAGATCGGCATAGACGGTATCATCCTCACCAAGATGGACGGCGATGCCAGAGGCGGCGCGGCCCTCTCCATCAGGAGCATCACCGGGAAGCCTATAAAGTTCATAGGGACGGGCGAGAAGGTCGATATGCTGGAGCCCTTTCACCCCGACAGGATCGCCAGCAGGATACTCGGCATGGGGGATGTTCTTACCCTGATCGAGCAGGCGCAACAGTCCTTTGACCAGAAAGAGGCGGAAAAACTCCAGAAGAGCATTATGGAGGACAGTTTCTCCTTCGAAGACCTGCGGGACCAGTTGAAAAAGCTGCGGAGCATGGGCCCTCTCGAAAACCTGCTTGGCATGATCCCCGGCATGGGCAAGGCGCTGAAGGATGTGAAGGTGGATGAGAAGGAGTTTGTGCGGATAGAAGCCATCATTAATTCCATGACTTCCCGGGAGAGGAGGGACCATTCCCTGCTGAACGGCAGCAGGCGGAAGCGTATCGCCGTGGGGAGCGGGACGACCACTACCGATGTGAACAGGCTCGTCAAGCAGTACCTGGAAATGAGAAAGATGATGAAGATGTTCAAAAGCAAGAAGGGCTTTAGTCTGCCGAAGGGCTTTTCCTTCTGAACGGAAAGAACTCCTTGCTTTAACAAGGGGAAATATATTAAAATTTAGTTCCCCAAAAGGCGCATTGCTCCTTTGGATATGAAAACAATAAATACGTTTCAATAAGCATAAGGGATGAGTCCCTTGAAAATCAGGAGGTGAATCAGTTGGTAAAGATCAGGTTGACAAGATTGGGGTCCCATAAAAGGCCCTTTTATAGAATAATCGTTGCTGATTCGAGGGCGAGAAGGGACGGTCCCTTTGTGGAGATTATCGGGACGTATGACCCCAAGACCGAGCCGTCAGATATTAAAGTCAATGTGGACAGGGCAAAGCACTGGATTTCGTGCGGAGCGCAGCCTACGGACAGGGTCAGGAAACTTCTGCAGAAAGCCGGCATGTAACCAGTTTCAGAGGTCGGGGGCCGCTTAATTCATACGGAGGTGGAGACATGAAGACATTGATCGAGGCGATGGCAAAAGCACTGGTTGATAAACCCGACGAGGTAAAAGTCTCCGAAATCGAAGGTGAAAAGACAACGGTGTTCGAATTGAGAGTCGCTCAGAGCGATCTTGGCAAGGTCATCGGAAAGCAGGGTAAGACAGCCCGTTCAATGAGGACCATACTCGGCGCCGCCGGCACAAAGAGCGGTAAGCGGTGCGTACTCGAAATCCTGGAATAAGAAGCGGATGTAGATAAAAGGGAGGGGCGTTTGCGGCAGAACGCCCCTTATTATTGCCGGAAGATACGCCAGAAAATATGGTCATCGGTTTCGATATCCTTACGATTTTCCCCGAGATATTCAATGCCTATCTCGGAGAAAGCATCCTGAAGAGGGCCATAGACAAAGGGCTCCTCGATGTCAGGGTGTATAATGTGCGCGATTTTACAAAGGACAAGCACAGGACGGTGGACGATTACCCGTACGGAGGTGGCGCGGGAATGGTCATGAAGATAGAGCCCATTTACGATGCCGTTCAGGCCATAAAGGCGGACGGTGTGGAGAGATTGACCGTACTGCTAAGCCCCCAGGGTAAACCCTATAATCAGGGCAGGGCCGAGGTCCTGGCGCAGGAAAAAAGACGAATACTGTTTATCTGCGGCAGGTACGAAGGGATAGATGAAAGAGTGCTGGAGCAGCTTGTGGACGAAGAGGTTTCCATCGGCGATTACGTTATGACTGGTGGAGAACTGGCGGCTTTGGTTATAATAGACAGCGTTTCACGGCTTGTGCCCGGTGTATTGGGTGATGATGCGTCATCCAGGGAAGAGTCATTCTCGTGGGGGATCCTCGATTATCCGCATTATACACGGCCTCCGGAATTCAGCGGCATGAGGGTGCCGGATGTCCTGCTTTCGGGAAACCACCGGGAGATTTCAAAGTTCCGGAGGAAGGAAGCTTTGAGGAGGACGCTGAAGAAAAGACCTGACCTGCTTGACGCGGCGGTCCTGGACAAAGAGGATTACGAGATATTATACGAGCTTGGCTCTGACAGAAAAGGAATGAAAAAGGCGGAGGAAAAAAAATGAACGCGATACATACGGTTGAAGAGGGTTTCAGGAAAGAAGTCCCTGATTTTAATATCGGGGACACCATCCGGATGCATGTGAAGGTTGTGGAAGGAGACAAGGAAAGGTTGCAGCCTTTCGAGGGCGTTGTGATAGCCCGCAAGGGGAGCGGCATCCGGGAAACATTCATGGTCCGGAAGATTTCCTTTGGCGTCGGCGTTGAAAGGATATTCCCTGTCCATTCCCCTTCCATAGACAGGATAGAAGTAATAAAGCATGGCGATGTGAGAAAGGCAAAGCTGTATTACCTCAGAGGCAAGAAGGGAAAGGATGCCAAGGTAAAAGAGAAGTCAAGAGAGAGGAAGTAAGACCTCTGACCGCTCCCTCTTTTCAAGTTCTGCTGAAGGGGACGGGGCGAAGGACAATTGTATGGGCCTTTACGCATACGATGCTGCTTTCAGGGCGAAAGGGTATGCGGTCATTGCGGGAGTGGACGAAGCCGGCAGGGGCCCGCTGGCCGGTCCGGTTGTAGCAGCGGCGGTCATTCTGCCGGAGGGCCTGAAAATTGAGGGGATACGGGACTCTAAAGTAGTGCCTCAAAAGGAGCGGGAGCGCCTCTTCAGGGAAATTTCTCTTGGCGCCGCAGGTATTGGTATCGGTGTTGTTGCTGCTGAAGAGATCGACAGGATCAATATCCTGGAAGCTACAAAACGTGCCATGCAGGAAGCGGTAAAGGCGTTACCGCGCGTTCCGGACCTGCTTCTTATCGATGCGCTCTACCTGTCCTCCCTGCCTATCGAACAAAAACCCATCATCAAGGGCGATGCAAAAAGCGCATCTATTGCAGCCGCCTCCATTATTGCCAAGGTACACAGGGATGAAATCATGCTGCGGTATCATGCGCTATACCCTCACTACGGTTTCGACAGGCACAAGGGATACGGCACAAAGGCGCATCTGAGCAAAATTAACGAGTACGGACCATGCCCGATACACAGGAGAAGCTTTGGCGGGGTGCTTTCCCTCCCACTCCCCTTCTGCGGGGGGCCGGCGGAGGAGATAGGGTCATGATGGAAAGGGAGAGAATGACGAGACGACTATTGCCATAGACCCTGAACTGGCGCGGGACATATTCGTCAAAAGGGTCGTCTAAAAGCTCTGCCGCAACATGAGATGACTTGAGTATGTTTACTCAGAATAACTGGGAAATGTAAAACGCATTCTGATGGCGTGATAGTGGATATCTTTTTCGCCAACTTTTTATGTTTAAAAAAGTGTGTAAGAATGCTGTTGACACAAAAAGCACGGGTAGCTATAGTATTTCAATTATATATTTTACCGGTGAGAAGGTTCGCTAAAGGCTTCATATGGTGGGTGTGACCTATCCTCCTCGTTTGCGGATGTCCGATCTATGGAACTTTTGCATCCTTAAATTGAGGCGAGCGGGTTGACGAATGTGAAAGAGCATATTAGATGCTTGACATGTTGAAGATGGTGCGAAAGGATGTGCCTCCGTTAAAGCTTGTCCTTCGCACAAATTTTACGATGCCCCTTAACGAAGAGGTGCTTTTGAGTATCTCTGAAGCCTTTGACGAACTGGTTGCAAGCATGGACGGAACCGAGGAGTCTCACAATGCACGCAGGGGCGATGGCTCATATGAAAAGCTGATGAAGACCCTGGAGGCTTACTCGCAATTATCGAAAAGTGATTGTGCTGTGAGAAAGAATTACACTATGGCTGAGTTGTCCCTGGCGTCCGTGATGCGTACATCCGACATTGCTTCAAGCCTGGGAGACCACGTGCGGTCAGTTGCCAGGAATCTTGGGATTAAACGTATACGCTTTAGACCGATACTGCCAATCGGGAGGGCAGAGGACTGGGATGAACCTCCGACTTCGGAAGCCCTTGGGGGTTTCGTTGACCCCATCGACCTGATGAAGAGCGGCTTTCAGCCAGTCAAAAGTTGTGGGCTGGGGCAGAACCTGTATGTGGAACCTTCAGGTGAATTCTTCCCCTGCTATGCGTATCACCGCCCCCATTCATATTTGGGTAATGTGATAAAAGACGGGCTCGAATCAGTGGTCGTCAGTGACAAGTTCATGAGTCTGCGAAGGCATACGGTTGACACGAACAGCAAATGTCATTCCTGCATCATGCGCTACCTCTGTGGCGGCGCATGCAGGGCCTGGGGCGGAGAGCAGGCGCAACACGATCTTGATGCCCCGCCAAAGGAGTGCAGTGGCTTGCGGGAAAGAGCCGAAAATTTATATAACGAGGCATTGAAATATCTTGGATTGATGAAGGGCCTCAAATGGACATGAAAACGAGAATTTAGCTTCCACATTCATTTCACCCCCCTCCCTAATCTTTTACATCGCTGCCTTCAAACTCTTATCTTTCCCCTCTTATACCTACTACACATATAAGGAATCATATTATCTATGTCCCTTCTTATGCCATTCCAGGAAAAATTCTCTTGTCACTTCTGCATCTTTAAAAATTTTGCTCACTAACCCTCTGCCTAAATCTTCGCCTTTATGGTCAGGAACCGTAGCCGTTCTTCCATCAGGATGCCTGAAAAATTTATGGCTGCCTTTTTGTCTTGACTGCCTAAAGCCAAGACCCTCCAGAAATTCGATCATCGTTGCAGCCGTAATTGATGGTAATCTGGGCATAGTCAAGCAGCTACTTCTATTTCCTCCACAGAAACGAACTTAATCGGCTGTGGCGTTTCTTCCTCAAGGCAGAGATCTATTACTTCTTTGAGCCTCAAATGCAGATCGTCAAGGTTGTCGGCCTGTGTGTAACAGCTTCTTAATGCAGGCACTGTAGCCACATAATAGCCATCTTCATCTTGTTCTATGATTACATGCAATTTCATTTTTTTCCTCCTGTCGCCTTTTACGTCGCCACCTTCAACATTCTTTCCTTTCACTGCCTTCTTCCGCCATGTACCACTATACCAAAAACTATCAGGAAATTACAGACTTTTGGCTTTCCAGTCTCTTCGGGTTATGCAATTAGTTTTGTTGACAGTGCGCATAACAGACGCTTAAAATGCTCCTATACGGGAGGCCATCATGATTCGGCGTATGCAAAGGGACAAGGAGACTTGTATGCAATCCCGCGCGCATCTTTTTATTTCAGGTAGAGTACAAGGTGTCTATTACCGGGGTTTTACCGAAGAACTCGCTCTATCTTTAGGCCTTAACGGCTGGGTGCGGAACCTGCCGGACAGGCGGGTGGAAGCGGTATTCGAAGGGGAAAGAAGCACCATCGAGGAAGCCATTGTCAAATGCAAACAGGGTCCGCCTGCGGCGCATATCACCGATATGGACGTTGACTGGGAAGAACCTCTGAAGGGACTGCAGGGCTTTGAGGTCAGATACTGATCAGGAGGTTTTGAAAACCATGTCCATCCAGGCCCTAAGAGATAAAGTCCTCTCAGGATTACCAGCTACCGCAGAGGAAATCCTTATGTGCGCACAGTCTCAAGGGGCTGACCTCTTCGAGCTCTTTGCCGCTGCCGCGCGGGTCCGTGAGGCGTTCAGGGGAGAGTCAGTGGACCTCTGCGCCATTATCAATGCAAAGTCCGGAGCCTGCCCGGAGGATTGCTCATACTGCGCCCAGTCTGCTCGTAGCAGGACAGGCGTGGAGGTCTATCCGCTGGTGAGGAAGGAAGAGGTTATAGAAAAAGCACGCGAGGCAAAGGATGCAGGGGTCAAAAGGTTCTGCATTGTCACCAGCGGGCGAAAACCGGCGGATAGCGAGCTTGATGAGATTGCCCGGATGGCGCGTGCGATAAGGGACATTGGCCTCCTGCCCTGCGCGACACTTGGTCTGCTCGACAGGGATGAACTGCGCCTGCTCAAGGAGGCCGGACTTGAACGCTACCATCATAATCTTGAAACCTCGGAGAGGTTTTTCCCCAATATTTGCACTACTCACACATACCTCGACAAGCTCAAAACCATAGAGGCCGCCCGCTCCGCCGGGCTTTCAATATGTTCCGGCGGTATTTTCGGCCTGGGTGAGACTATGGAGGACAGGGTTGCCATGGCCCTCGCGCTGCGTGAACTGGATATCGATTCAGTCCCCATCAATTTTCTCGTTCCCATCAAGGGGACTGCGTTGGGGCACAGGAGCGCCTTGCCTCCCATGGAAGCCCTTGCAGTAATAAGCATATACCGGCTCCTGATGCCGGCAAAAGAGATTCGGGTTTGCGGCGGAAGGATGCAGGCATTGGGCGAGTTCAATGCAATGGTTTTCATGGCCGGTGCTGATTCGCTGCTGACCGGCAATTACCTGACCACTACCGGCAGGACATACGAAGATGACCTGAGACTCATAAGGCAATACGGGATGAGGGTAGGTTGAATGAGCCGAAAGCCTCGGCACCCCCGCCCCTACGAACAAAATGGAAAACAAATAAAATCCCGACATTCACCACCGCCGTTCCATCCGCCTTAGACATTGCGATTACACACAGACCGGCGCATATTTCGTGACCATATGCACATGGGACAGGGAATGTTTGTTCAGGGATCTCCTCTTTTCCTTCTTTTTGACAAAACCTTTCCATGTGCTTACAATATAATTACATTTATCGTGGAGGTGAATTATGCGGGCAAGTGTTATCGCTGTTGGTAATTCAAAAGGCATCAGGCTGCCGGCGGCCGTGCTGAAACAGTGTGAAATAGCCGACAGTGTTGAGCTTGAGGTGAAGGACAAGATGATCATTATAAGGCCCGTGCGCAAGACCCCTCGGAAGGATTGGGGCAAGGCGTTTCAGGAAATGCACAAATGCGGTGAGGATGCGCTGATTATCGATGACTCACTTGAGTCCGGTGGTGAAGAGTGGCGGTGGTAACGGTCAGGCAGTATGAAGTATGGCTTATAAATCTCGATCCGACTATCGGCCATGAGATTAAAAAGACGCGGCCGTGTCTGGTCATATCACCCGACGAAATGAACGGGTATATCGGAACGGTCATTATTGCGCCAATGACAACCGGCGGAAAATCCTATCCTTCAAGAGTGGAGGTATGTTTTAAGAACAAGACCGGACATATTGTTCTTGATCAGATACGGACCGTGGACAAGCGTCGGTTGGTAAAGCTGCTTGGCCGGATAGACGATCCCGCAATTGCCAAAGTGAAAGACGTGTTAAGAGAAATGTTGGTTGAATGATTTCCACCAAAGGTATGCAGCGCATTGTTTTGTTGAAATTTTCCTGGCAAGATTGTATAGTTTATAGTAGCCTGTTTGCAACGCTAATTTACTACATACTATTAACTCTGGAGGACTTTCATGGCAAAAGCAGTGAAGAAAACAACAAAATCTGCAAAACCTGTAAAGACCGCAAAAATGGCGAAGGGCAGGAAGTATGTATATTTCTTCGGTGACGGAAAGGCCGACGGAAAGGCCGACATGAAGAATCTTTTGGGGGGGAAAGGCGCTAATCTCGCGGAAATGGTCAATCTCGGTATTCCCGTGCCTCCGGGCTTTTCCATAACCACCGAGGTATGTACCCTGTATTACAAAAATAACCGCAAATACCCGCCTGAACTTAAGCCCCAGGTGGATACAGCGCTGGCCAGGGTCGAGAAGATCATGGAAAAGAAGTTCGGTGATACCGTCAATCCGCTCCTGATATCCGTGCGTTCCGGAGCGCGCAGCTCTATGCCCGGCATGATGGAGACGGTCCTGAATGTCGGTCTTACTTCAAAGACCATCCCCGCCCTCATCAAGAAAACCAATAACGAACGCCTTGTCTTTGACGCATACCGTCGTCTGATGATGATGTACTCGGACGTGGTTATGGAGAAGGCGGCGGGACTTGAACCTGCCGAGGGAAAGGGTATCCGCCAGGAACTAGAACATGCTCTCGAAAGAGTGAAGAAGCAGAAGGGCTATAAGAGTGATACAGATCTTTCAGTTGACGACCTCAAAAAACTCTGCGACGAATTCAAGACCATCATAAAGAGCACCCTTAAAAAAGATTTCCCCGACGATCCCAATGAGCAGTTGTGGGGCGGTATCAGCGCCGTCTTTCAGTCCTGGATGGGCAAGCGGGCGGTCTCCTACCGCAGGATTGAGAAGATCCCGGAGGAATGGGGGACTGCGGTGAACGTGCAGTCCATGGTCTTCGGCAACACCGGAGACACTTCGGCAACAGGCGTTGCTTTTACCAGGAACCCGGCAACCGGCGAGAACATGTTCTTCGGCGAGTGGCTGCCCAATGCCCAGGGCGAGGATGTTGTGGCAGGTACCAGGACTCCAAACCCTGTGAACAAGGCCGGCAAGACCCCCGACACCATGCATCTGCATTCCCTTGAAGAGGCCATGCCCAAACTCTACAAACAATTGTTCGATATACAGAGAAAGCTCGAAAAACACTACACAGACATGCAGGACATTGAGTTCACCATCGAGGACGGAAAGCTCTGGATGCTCCAGACAAGGGTGGGCAAGAGGAACGGGCAGGCCGCTATACGCATGGCTGTGGAAATGGCGAAGTCCAAACTCATCAGCAAGGAGACCGCACTTTTACGGGTGAAGCCCGACCAACTCGACGAACTTCTCCATCCCAGCGTTGCCCCAGTAGCCGAGAAGAAGGCTGTGGAACTTGCCAAAGGCCTTCCGGCCGGACCGGGCGGCGCAGTGGGCAGAATAGTCCTCACCGCAGACACGGCAGAGGCGTGGGCCAAGAAGGGCGAGCATGTTATCCTGGTGAGGACGGAGACCTCTCCCGAGGACGTGCATGGCATGCACGCGGCAGCGGCCATACTCACCGCAAAAGGCGGCATGACGAGTCATGCCGCGCTGGTTGCCAGGGGCTGGGGCAAATGCTGCATCGTGGGCTGCTCCGCCCTCGATATTGACGTACACAAGAAAGAGGTAAAGGTGAACGGCAAGGTGCTTATGGAGGGCGACTGGATAACCTTAAACGGCACCAAGGGCCGCGTATACGAGGGCAAGCTCGACCTGCTCCCGGCCGACCCTGAGCGCAACCTGTGGTATAAGGAGTTGATGAAGTGGGCAGACCAGTTCAGGACCCTTAAGGTAAGGACGAACGCCGATACCCCGAACGACGCCGTCGTGGCGCGGAATTTCGGCGCGGAAGGCATAGGGCTCTGCAGGACCGAGCATATGTTCTTCGGCCCTGACAGGATAAAGGCTGTGCGGGAAATGATCCTCTCCGATGAGGTTGAGGGAAGAAAGAAGGCCCTTGCGAAACTCCTGCCCTTCCAGAAAGACGATTTTGCCGGCATATTCAAGGCCATGGCCGGTCTGCCGGTGACCATCAGGCTGCTGGACCCGCCCCTTCACGAGTTTCTGCCGCATACCGATAAGGAACTGCAGGACCTGGCAAAGGACATGGGCGTTTCCTTTGATCATCTGAACGCCAAGAACAAGTCGCTGCACGAGTTCAACCCCATGCTCGGTCATCGCGGCTGCCGTCTCGGGGTCACCTATCCGGAAATCTGCGAGATGCAGGTGCAGGCCATCATGGAGGCCGCCTGCGAACTGGCAAAACAGAAGGTCAAAGTAATGCCTGAAATAATGATACCGCTTGTCGGACATGTGAAGGAACTCGAGATGATGAGGAACCTCACGGTGGCTACCGCGGAGAGGGTGCAGAAGCAATACAAGGTGAAGGTGGCCTATACGGTTGGGACCATGATCGAGTTGCCCCGCGCCTGCGTTACCTCCGACGAGATCGCCGTGCTGGCCGATTTTTACTCCTTCGGCACCAACGATCTTACTCAGACGACCTATGGCCTCTCCCGTGATGATGCCGGACGCTTTCTGCCGTACTACATCGAACAAGGTATTCTGAAGGATGACCCTTTCATAACCATCGACCGCAACGGTGTGGGCGCTCTCATGAAGATGGCGGTGGAAAAGGGCAAGAAAGTAAAGAAGGACATGAAGATGGGTATCTGCGGAGAGCACGGCGGAGAGCCCAGGTCCGTGGAGTTCTGCCACGCCCTCGGCCTCAACTACGTAAGCTGCTCGCCCTATCGCGTGCCTATAGCACGGTTTGCGGCGGCACAGGCTGCGCTGAAGAAATAAGGGCTTCCGCTTTACGGGAAATATGGGGCCGCGGGTAGATGCCCGCAGCCCTTTTTTTTGGGAGAGTGTGCCATGCTCAAACTTTTCAATACGCTGGGGAAAAAGATAGAGACATTCAGTCCGGCGGACCGGGAGGTCGTGGATATTTTCACCTGCGGCCCTTCCGTGTACCAGAGGGCGCATATAGGCAATTTCAGGACATTCCTGTTTGAAGACATACTGGTCCGTTATCTCATGTATTCAGGTTACAAGGTGCAGAGGGGCATGAGTCTCACCGATGTGGAAGACAAGGCGATCCGGGAAGCGGACGCACGCAAGACCACCCTAAGACTCCTGACCGGGAAGAACATAAAGGAATTTCTGCAAGAGAGCGCGTTACTGCATATAAGACCGCCGGACTTTTTGCCCAGGGCTTCAGGCAATGTGGAAAGGGCGGTGGATATCATCCGGCAGCTCCTAGATAAAAAGATCGCTTACTGGTACAGGGGCAGCGTCTACTTCGACCCTCTGAAATTCCCCGGCTTCGGCAGGTTGTACGGCCTGGACATGAGCAAATGGCCTGAAAAAAAGAGGCGGTTTCACCAGGACACCTATCCCGGCATACAATGGAACCTTGGCGATTTTATCCTCTGGCACGGAGGCAGGTCGGGCGTCACCAATACCTGGGACACAAAAATAGGGGTGGGCCGGCCCTCCTGGAACATTCAGGACCCGAGCATGATATGCAGGTACTTTAACAAGACCCTCTCAATCTACTGCGGGGGCATAGACAACCTCTACCGCCATCACGATTATAATCTCGCTATCCTGGAATCCGTACGGCCGTTTCTCATGGCGAGGTACTGGCTTCACGGCCATCACCTTTATGTAAACGGGAAGAAGATGTCCAAGAGCAGGGGGAACATTTATTACACCGATACCCTGCTGCGCAAAGGTTTTTCCTTTAACGAGATACGCTTCTTTCTTATCTACAACCACTACCGTGAAAGGCTCGATTATACCGATGAAAAGATGCAGGCTGTTGCCGTTCCCCTGCGCTCTTTCAGAGAGGGTGTTGCCGCAATTGAAGGGCGGGCTGCAAAGAAAGCCTCTTACGATGCGCCTCTGGCCCTGGCCCTTAGAAAGGCCTTTATCTCGGCAATGGATAATGACCTCGATGTTAAAGGCGCTTTTGACGGGGTGCATCGGCTGCTGTGCGATGTTGATGCTGAATCTCTCAAGGCGGGCGATGCGGCGGCTGTTGTCAGGGAACTCAAAGAGATGGATGAGGTGCTGAGGGTTTTCTTCTAAGAGCTGATTTACAGAACAAAATCCCTTCCCAACCGTTATTATATCTGTAATGAGCCAGGACCCGGAAGAATTGTCCCTTATCGACCGTTTCAAAAATGGAGAGACTTCGGCATTCGAGGAACTTGTCCTGAAACACCAGGACAGGATATACACCGTCTGCCGTCATATGCTCGGCAACATCCATGATGCCGAAGACGTTGCCCAGGACACATTCATTAAGGCATATCACAACCTGAAGAATTTCAAACCCTCTGCTTCACTGTACACATGGTTATACCGGATTGCTGTAAATACCTGCCTAGACTACAGGAAAAAGCCGTTTTTCGAATCACTTTTCAAGAGATCCGAAGAGGGCGACGTATATACTTTAGAACATGCGTCGGATGGACCGTCACCTGAAAAACTGTATGAAATAAAACAGTTAAGCTTCGCTTTGCAGAAGAGTATGGCCCGGCTGTCTATTAAGCTCAGGACTGTCATCGTACTCAAGGAAATCGAAGGGCTCTCGTATGAGGAGATCGCAGACGTCCTGGAGACCTCGATGGGAACAGTGAAGTCGAGGATTTCGAGGGCTCGGGAGGAGTTAAGGGAATCAATGAAATATTTTACGGAACAAAAATGAAAATCAATCGTTTAAATAAGCAGGAGGGAACGATGAGATGTAAAAAAGCGCAAGGGTTGCTTTCACCCTACCTCGACGGTGAACTGCCGGTCATGGGAAGAAAAATGTTCGAGTCCCATTTGAATGACTGTGCTAATTGCAGAGCTGAATTCGATGAGATGCAAGCCTTGCACAACCTCTTTGCAGGGGTTGAGAGGTTCAGCGCTCCCTATGGTTTTGCTGCCAGGACAGTGGCGAACATTGAAACTGCAAAAGCATGGACGGTTTTATGGACGTCTCCTTTAATCAGGGTTGCCGGCGTTGTTATGGTCCTCATAATAATAGGCATCGGAATTTTGTCCGGGAATCTTCTGGAAAGAACTTTTTCACCGCAGGGGGCCGGCAAACTTGCAATATCCTTTTCCCTGGATGTCTTTAATGCAGCTCCGCCTGATTCATTGGGCGGAGTATATCTTGCCATGACGGAGGGAAAAAGTGAAAAGCTATAAACTGAAAATTACTCTCATAGTTTCACTCCTTTTGAACCTTTCTGTCATTGGAGCGGCTGGATACCAGTATTTCAAACAAACCCAGTACTGGACTTCTCCATTCGGCCATAAGATGAAAAAAGACAGCTTCCTCTTTGAAGAACTTTCCCTTAAGCCTGAGCAAGCCGGGGAAATGAGAGGGAAAGCTATGCTGTTCCGGGCAGAGGTAGACAGGGAAAGGCTCGCAATAGCGCAGAAAAGAAAAGAGCTTATTAATCTTCTGCGTGCTGAAAAACCTGACACAAAGGCAATCGGCTCTGTCATCTCCGGGATCAGCAGAATGCAGGAGGAGATGCAGAGAAAGATAACCATTCACATGCTTGAACAAAAAGGACTGCTGGACAAGGAACAACAGAAGAAGTTTTTTGATCTTGTAGAAAACGCCATGACAGAAGGGAGACAGGCAGGATGCCCACCAACAGAACGCCATTAGCGCTTATAAGCACAATCATCTGTTTTTTGATGTTATTCAGTTCCGCAGCCTATGGTGAAGCGACAGGGATTGAAGGGAAAACACTTACGCTCAGCGATTGCATTTTGATAGGGATGGCCGAAAATCCTTCCGCTGAAATCTCGTTGCAGAACCTCAGGGCGGTTCAGGAAAAGATCGGAGAGGCCTGGGGCGGCTACTACCCTTCTATTAGGTTATCGTCATCCTATACCTTTACAGGCCAACAGGAGATAATGGCGATAGGACCTGATGCTTACGACACCCGCTTCTTTCTCAGGCAGACCCTTTTCGATGCCGGGGCGACCTCGAATCTTGTCAAAAGCATAAGGCACAGCATAAGCAGTCAAAAGTATGATGTGCAGAGGACAGCATTCGATATTGTATTCAATGTGAAGATGGCTTTTTATGATGTTTTAAAAAAGAGGGACCTGGTTGAAGTGGCCAAAGCGGGCTTTAAAGACGCTGAAAAACATCTTGAACAATCAAAGGAGTTATATAAAGAAGGCTTAATGCCCCGCTCTGATGTGATAAAGACGGAAGTCCAGGTCTCAAATGCGAGGCTTGAAGTGATCAGGGCTGATAACGCTCTTCTTTTGGCAAGAGCGGCCCTGGCGACAGCGATGGGGCAACCTGTGACTACAAACTTTGAGGTCATCAGTAACGAAAAAAATACTATATCCCTCCTACCTCCTTTTCAGGAAGCCCTGACTTTCGCATATGACCGTAGACCTGAGTTGAGAGGAACGAGGGCAAAGATTGAATCTGCGAAAGCGAATATTGATCAAGTGAAAAGCGGTTTCTATCCTAACATAAGCTTTGACGCATCTTACGGATGGCAACAGGGTACCTTCTCTCCTACAGACCGGAAATGGAGCGCAGGTCTTACAGTCGGTATCCCTATCTTTGAGCAACTGACTGCCAAATCAAAAATAAACCAGGCAACCGCGAATCTCAACAGCTTAAAAGCCACTGAGATACAGGCCCTAAGAGCCGTAGAGCTTGAGGTTAAGCAAGCGTGGCTTTCATTGAAGGAATCTATGGAACGACTTGATGTCACGAAAAAGACACAGGAACAAGCAGAAGAGGACCTGAGAGTCTCGGAGGGCAGATATAAGGAAGGGATAGGCAATATACTTGAAGTCTTAGATGCTCAGACTGCCTTGACGCAGGCAAAAGCGAATAATGTAATAGCCTTATATGACATCGCAAATTCCAATGCAAGGCTTGACAGGGCTACAGGAAAGGATGCAGCGGGGGGGGGAATATAAATGAAGAAGAAGTGGACCGTTATCATAATCGCTATCACAGTTATGGTTGCAATCTCATTCGTGGCTTACAAGAAGTTTGCGGGCCCAGGCAACAAAGAAATGTCCTTCACAACAGAGACGTTGAAAAGGCGTGATATCGCCGCCTCTGTCCAGGCAACAGGCGTCATTCGGGCAAAGATCGGAGCGGAAGTAAAGGTCGGCGCCCGCATATCCGGCAGGGTTGAAAAGCTCTATGCCAATATCGGGGACATCGTTAAAAAGGGCCAGCTGATTGCACGTATTGAACAGGAAGATTTGAAGGCAAGGGTCAACGAGGCGAAGATGAACCTTAAGGTTGTTGAGGCAAACCTCGATCTCGCACAAAAGAACCTCCAGCGAATGCAGAACCTCTACGCAAAGGACTTTGTCTCAAAGGATAAGGTCGATGTGGCGGAAAGAGATTACAATGCAACTACGGCTCAGTTGAATCAAATAAAAGAAACTATTAAGTACAACGAAACTCAAATGTCTTATGCAAACATTTATGCGCCGATATCGGGAGTAATCGCCTCGGTCACAACCCAGCAGGGTGAAACGGTTTCGGCATCATCCCTCAATGTTCCGACCTTCGTTACCATTGTAGACCTGAACAGACTTGAGATCTATGCGTATGTTGATGAGACCGACATAGGCAAGATAAAACCGGGGCTTGACGCCACCTTTACTGTCGATTCCTTTCCTGAGAAGGATTTCAAGGGAAAGGTCACCGCCGTATATCCAAAGGCAACCATTCAGGATAATGTGGTTTATTACATCACGCTTGTATCCATAGAAAATCCCGAAGGCAAACTGAAGCCTGACATGACCGTAAACGCTACCATCTATCTGAACAAACGTGATAATGTCCTGGCAGTGCCGAACAGGGCAATAAAAAGAGAGGGTGGCAAGAAAATCGTCCAGGTCCTCGAAAAAGGAAAACCGGTCCAGAAGGCCATAAAGACCGGGTGGAAAGACGGCAGTTATACAGAGATTATCGAAGGGCTGAAAGAAGGTGACAAAGTTGTGACTGGTGAGGCAGTAAAAAAGGAACAGGAATTTTAATAAGAGTTCAATAGACAAGGGAGGTCAAGCAATGATTGAGCTGAGGGACATCACAAAGACATACAGGAAGAACGGCAGCATTGAGGTGAAGGTCCTCCAGGGCATAAACCTTGAGATCAAAAAAGGCGAATTTGTGGCCATTATGGCGCCCTCAGGCATGGGCAAATCTACTCTCATGAATATCATCGGCTGCCTTGACAAGCCGACAGAGGGGTACTATTTCCTCGATGGGACAGAGGTCGGTAAAATGAACGACGATGAGTTGTCGCGTACGAGGAACAGGAAAATCGGTTTTGTCTTCCAATCCTTCAATCTCCTGCCGAAGACGACCGCGCTGGAGAACGTTGAACTGCCTTTGATCTATTGTCCTGAGGATGTTGACTTAAAAGCAAAGGCAAAGGCTGCGCTTGAGGCTGTGGGCCTCGGAGACAGAATAGACCATGTCCCATCAGAACTCTCGGGCGGTCAGCAGCAGAGGGTTGCCATAGCGAGAGCTCTTGTAAACGACCCGGCAATTATCCTTGCAGACGAGCCTACCGGGAATCTCGACAGTATGTCGAGCCATGAGGTCATGAACATCTTCAAAAAATTGAACCGGGAGGGCAGGACGGTCGTCCTTGTCACCCACGAACAGGATGTTGCAGAGGCGGCAAAAAGGATAATAAAAATGAAGGACGGGAAGATCGTAAGCGACGAAAGGAGGGCGGAATAATGCTTCTTTCAAAAGTCATAAGTCTTTCCCTGAAGGGACTTTCGAAATACAAGATGCGCACGTTTCTTATGATGCTCGGCATTATCATAGGTATTGCAACCCTCACGGTAATCGTGTCAGTCGGCAAGGGCATGCAGAAGAAGGTCATGAAGAGCATACAAAGCTTCGGGCCGAATGCTGTGATGATCTCCGCGGGCGGCGGCAAGATGTTCGGTCCGCCTGACGAGAAGGTGACGACCCTCACTCTCGATGACGCCAATGCTATAAGGGAGTCCATAAAGGGAATCAAGGCATTGTCTCCGAATACTATGAATCTCGAACAGAACATCATTTACGGGAACAAGAATTCGACCGCTCTAATTGCGGGTGTAACGCCTGAATTCGCGGACGCCTGGCAGTGGTATGCGGAAAAAGGTGATTTCATAAGCGACGAAGACAACGCCTCGATGTCCAAAAACTGCATGCTGGGGCAGACTGTTGTGAGCGAGTTGTTCGGGGACCAGGACCCGGTAAGGGAGACGATAAGAGTCAACAACACTAATTTCAAGGTAATCGGGGTCCTGAGCAGACGGGGCACAAGCCCTATGGGAATGGACATGGACAGAAGGGTAATGGTGCCTCTTACAACAGCTATGAAGAGGCTTTACAACGTCACCTGCATCGGAATGGTCAGGTTGTATATTGATGACGCATCAAGACTTGATGAGGTCTCAAAGACGGTGACCTCGCTTCTTAAGGAACGCCACCATATTACACCGCCCCAGGAGGACGATTTCAGGGTAACGAACACAATGTCCATGGCTGATATGGCGAAAGGGGTGTCAAAGACACTGGGGACATTTCTTGCGCTGCTGTCATTGATATCGCTTGCAGTCGGCGGCATAGTTATTGCCAATATCATGTTTATTTCTGTCAATGAACGGAAAAAGGAGATCGGCATAAGACGGGCCTTCGGGGCCACTGCGGGCGATATAAAGAGGCAGTTTCTTGGAGAGGCGCTGTTCGTGACCATAGGCGGAGGTCTTGTTGGAACTGTTCTTGGGATCGTCATTTCCCAAGGACTGGCCGCAATAAAGAAAATGCCGGTAGTTCTTTCATGGGAACCGTTTGCGCTTGCCGTTGTGTTCTCTACAATTGTTGGACTTATCGCCGGACTTCAACCGGCAAAACGGGCTGCTGCTCTGGACCCTGTGGATGCGATAAGAGGATAATGAAGCTTGTCAAAGGCACAAAGATAGCATTCAAGGCTCTTTTCAGGCATAAGTTGAGGACAGCCCTTGCGATGACCGGTATAGTCGTTGGAATTTGCTCTGTAATCGTTATGGTGGCGCTTGGTGATGGCGCACAGCAGCAGGTGCTTTCAAAAATACGAGCAATGGGGACAGACCTTGTCATGGTGACAGCGGGACAGGTGAAGACAATCGCCGGCAGGCAGCGGCAAACTGGCAACGTTTCTACCCTCACAATGAGAGATGTCAAAGCGATAATAGAGGAGGCACAGAACATTAAGGCTGCTGCACCTGTGCAGGGCAAAAAGATGCTTGTGAAATACGAGGCGGTAAATACTACAACGAACATTCTCGGCACAACAGAGGCGATTATCCCTGTAAGGGACTTAGGCATCAGCAAGGGTCGGTTCTTCACGGATGACGAAGACAAAACCGCCCAGCGGGTTGCGGTAATTGGCGAGACCGTAGCAAGAAATCTTTTTGGAGCCAGAAGTCCTGTCGGTGAAAGTGTCCGCATCGGGAAGGTTTCTTTCGAGGTGATCGGCATTCTAGGTAAGAAAGGTACAGACCTTGTGGGGGCCGACCAGGATGACGTGATATACATACCGATTGATACCGCGCTCAGGCGTCTATTAAATCTTACTTATATAAACAACGTCTACGTCCAAGCAAAGAGTTCGAACCATATAGAGACGGCCGCCTCGGAGATAAGGGACATCCTGAGGGAGAAGCACAGGTTGAGGGAAAAACCTGACGATTTTACGATTCAGAGCCAGACAGAGATATTAAATAGCGAGAGAGAAACAACGCAGACATTTACGAACCTCCTGAGCACCGTTGCGGGCATATCCCTCCTCGTCGGCGGTGTCGGCATTCTTGCTATAATGCTCATATCGATAAAGGAGCGGACGCGCGAAATCGGGTTGAGACGCGCGGTTGGCGCGTTGAAAAGAGACCTCCTGCTCCAGTTTATCGTGGAATCACTGGCCCTGAGTCTGTTTGGAGGGATCATCGGAATATTTATGGGAGTAGTTCTGTCCATGAGCGCATCCTATTTCACGAAGTGGTCTTTAAGTCTTTCCCTCCCTGCGATAATGGTGGCCTTTGTGTTTTCTGCAGTGATTGGCCTGATATTCGGAGTATATCCAGCCGTAAAGGCCGCGAGACTCGATCCTATAGAAGCGTTGAGGGCAGAATAGTCATGATTGAGCAACTAATGCATTATAAAAATATTTTTCTGTAAACGGTTTGCTGAAACCGAAAAACTACACAGGAGGAAAAGTTATGGAAGTTAAAGAGATGTTTAACGAAAAGCTGTCAAGAAGGGGGCTTCTCAAAGGCGCGGCTTGAGCCCTTCTCATCGTGAATTGTTCCTGTCCTTCATAAGTCTCGGGTTGACGGCTTTCGGCGGCCCCGCTATGGTTACGCATATAAAGAAACTGTCGGTAGAGCGCAAGAAATGGCTTAATGACGGGACCTTTAAGGATGGGGTGGCGCTCTGCCAGTCCATTCCCGGCGCGACCGCGATGCAGACGGCGGCCTATGTGGGATTAAAAACCAGGGGACTGACCGGCGCGTTGCTGGCCTATATCGGGTTCGGCCTCCCCGCTTTTATCCTGATGCTTGTTCTTTCGGCAGTGTACCTGGAGCACCGCTCACTGCCCCAGGTCGCCTCCCTCTTTACCGGACTGCAGGTGATCGTTGTTGCCATTGTAGCGCATTCAGCTTATTCCTTCGGACGGGGAGGAATAAAAAACTGGCACGATATATTTATAATGGCCGCTTCGGCGGGACTCCTCCTGGCCGGTGTCAACCCTTTTGCCGTTATTGCCGCTTCGTCGGTGTTCGGTGCCTTGTTTTTCCGGAAAGAAGCCCCTATTCCTGACAGTATCTCTGAAAACGGCAAAGGGAAAAGCTCCATGAGAAACGCTGCTCTTCTGACGTTCGCCTTTGCTGCGGCTCTTTTCATCCTTTCTTTGTTCCACCGGGGTCTGGCGCACTTGGCGCTTACAATGCTCAAAGTGGATCTCTTTGCCTTTGGCGGGGGCTTTGCCTCCGTGCCGCTTATGTTCCATGAAATCGTGACCGTAAGAGGGTGGATGGACAGCAAGACATTCATGGATGGCATAGCACTCGGGCAGGTTACACCCGGCCCTATTGTTATTACCTCAACTTTCGCAGGATATCTGATCCATGGAATAGCTGGAGCCTTTGTCGCAACCGTCGCGATATTCACCCCGTCCTTCCTGTTGGTGATAGCCATAACACCGGCAATGGACAGATTGAAGACTTCTGCTTATTTCCTGAGAGCGACAAAAGGAATACTCGCATCCTTCGTCGGACTTCTTTTCTTTGTGACAGTCAAGTTCGCGTTGGCTGTCCCGTGGGATATTGTCCGGGTAGTGTTGGTAGGAGCAGCTTTTGCTGCGCTTGTGAAAAAGGTGGATATCCTCTATGTCGTTCTTGCCGGAGCAGCCGTTTCGCTGCTTCTTTTTTGACCGGTGGCCTCTGTGTTATACTTTTGCCAATGACATACTCGAAGATAGTGATACTCCTGCTGGCGCTTTCCCTTGCCGTACAAAATACCTGCCCGGAGAGGTTTTACCGGAGCATCGTATTAAATCCGCCTGAGAAACCTCCCCGTTTTTCCTGATTGGCTATCAACTCATTGTTACCAATAAATCAGGAGGAACAAGATGAAATATACGATTATGTCTGCATTCAGCAGACTTGATAAGGTGAAAACCGTCTTCAAGAGGACTTCCCTATTTATTCTGTGTGCTATCGTTGCTGCCTGCGCCGCCGCTGTCCTTAACTCGCACAAAGAAGGCCTGGTCGAGTATATCGGGGCGCAGAAGGATATATTCACGAGCGGCAAGGCAGTGAGTGTTGTGTCGCTGGAGGAATTGGCGGGCCGCAAAGGCTTGTACGCCATGGGACCGATAGACGGTCTTGATGGTGAGATTACCATCTTTGACTCTAAGCCTTACATTACCAAGGTGCGCGGTAAGGACTATGTTGTGGACAACACGCTCAAGCACGGCGCGTTCTTTCTCGTCTGGACGGAACAGACGAACTGGCAGGATGTGCCGGTCCCAAATACGGTGAAAGGCTACGTGGATTTGCAGAAGTTCGTCAAAGCCCAGGCCCAGGCAGCGGGAATCGATACAGGCAAGCCTTTCCCATTCCTTCTTGCCGGGACACCGGTCGAGATCAAATGGCACATAAACGTAGACCGGACGGAAGGTAAGCCCATTACGAATGAACTGTTTTTGAAGTCAAAGGAACCGTTTGTAACGAGGAACGAGCCCGTTGACATCATCGGCTTCTATTCCGAGCGCCACGCCGGTGTGTTCCTCCCCTCCTATAATCCCGCGATCAAGGAAGGCTCGGGCATGCAGAACGTGATCCACATCCACCTTGTCTCGCGGACGAGCAAGGCCGCAGGACACATCGACAATATTACCCTCGGTGACGGCATGGTGCTTCGCCTGCCGAAGCTGTAGTGGAAACTCCGAATAGAGACAGTGACCGGCCGCTATGAAATCATTCTGAAGACTTCCAGGAGTTGTATGAATTCCTCTGCGGGCAGCGGCTTGCTGAAGAAATAGCCCTGCAGCTCATCGCAGGCGAGGGTGCGGAGAAAGTTTACCTGGTCGGAGGTCTCCACGCCTTCGGCTATGACGCGCAAGCCCAGGTTGTGAGCCATTTCGATAACGGTCTTTACGATCATGGCGTCGTTCTGGTCCGCGGTGATATTCCGCACGAAGGACTGGTCGATCTTCAACTTGTTTATGGGGAGGCGTTTGAGGTAGTTCAGAGAGGAATAGCCCGTTCCAAAATCGTCGATGGAGCTCTGCACTCCCGTTTCCCTGAATTTCTGCAATATCCGTATCACCTCGTCCACATTATGCATCACGATGCTCTCGGTCAGTTCGAGTTCCAGGCAAGGGGAAGGAAGCCCTGTCTTCTGAAGCGCTTCCGCTATTACGTCAAGCAGGTTCGGTTGCATGAAATGTCTCATGGAGATGTTGACGGCGACGGTCAGCGGCGGAAACCCCTCATCCTTCCATCTCTTGTTCTGTTCGCATGCCGTCATGATGACCCACTCGCTGATAGGGATAATGAGCCCTGTCTCCTCCGCCACCGGAATGAACTTCATGGGCGGTATCATACCTTTTACAGGATGTATCCAGCGTATCAGGGCCTCAGCCCCGATAATATGTCCCGTCTGTATGCTGATCTGGGGCTGATAGAAGAGAACGAATTCCCTGTTCTCGACGGCTTTCCTCAGCTGGCTCTCGATGGTAAGCCGCTCCATATGGGCCGCGTTCATCTGGGCGCTGTAAAACTGGTAATTATTCCGGCCCTGGGATTTCGCATAGTACATCGCCGTATCCGCGTTTTTTACCATGGTATCCCCGTTCTCTCCGTCAAGCGGATAAACGGCCATACCGATGCTTACGGTAACGTAAAATTCATGCTGTCTGAGGATGAAGGGCCTGGAAACGGCATCGATAATCCGCTGGGCGGCAAGAGCGGCATCCTCATCTTTGGCCAACTCCGTTAGGATCACGGTAAACTCATCGCCTCCCAACCGCGAAACAATATCGGTGTCGCGCAGGCATATGCCGATTCGCTGCGATACCTCCTTGAGCAGAAGGTCACCGACATCGTGTCCCAGGGAATCGTTTATTTTCTTGAAATTGTCGAGATCGAGGAACATAACTACCAGACGCCGGTCATAGCGCTTGCAACGGCTCACTTCTTCGGCAAGCCGGCTGTTGAAATACGTCCGGTTCGACAAGCCTGTGAGGACGTCGAAATGGGCGAGATGCTTGAGCCGGTCCTCGTTTTCCCTGAGCTTCTCCTCGAGCATCTTGTTCTCCGTGACATCCCATCCTACGGTCTGGATCTCAGCCATCTGTCCGTTGCCGTCAAGAAGAGCTTTCCCCGTCCATCGCAGCCACCGGACGTCTATGGCGTCCCTGCCGGGGATGATGAAACGATGTTCATAGACGATAGAGGGGTTTTCCGTAGAAAGCAGGGCAAGGTGCTGCTCAATCAGCCGCGCGTCTTCCTCCGTGGCAAAGGGTTTGAAGGTATTGCCGATGATGTCCTCTCTTTCCCTCATGAAATACTTGCAGTAAGCATTGTTCACATACGTAATCGTCCCGTCGGGGAAAAAACGGCAGATAAGCTCGTTCTGACTCTCCGCAAAAGAACACTCATCGCATTTGGCGGACAGGGCCGATAATTTTTTTTCGAAAAGATCGAGAGAATCCATCTGTCCCCACGCTTCAGCGAATTCTCTGAGCAAGGCAAACTCTTTATCGCGTGTTTTCTTGTCCATAAAGTGATACCTGTCCTGAGACTAAAGCAGTTATTTATGATATACCTTCTTGCAGGTAAAGTAAAAGAGAGGAGGTCTGCCGGGGAAGAATTAAATTGTCCTGTTTCAGTCTATAGCGTAAGCCCGGCAACAAAACGAAGGAATGTTTTGAGGATATCAGGATCAAACACGTGTTCCTGAAGCACCATATTCTCCAGGATTTTCGTGCGTTTAATAGAGGTATGTTTATAGCCTGTCACCCTCTGTTTCTCAAAGGTGTCCGCCAGGGCCACTATTTTTGAAAACTGGTGTATCCTCTCTCCGGTGAGCCCGTAAACATACCCGCTGCCGTCCTCCCTCTCATGGTGCGTTAAGGCAACGACTTTCGCCGTCTTGGGGACATCACTGCATGGCTCGAGCAATTCCCTGCCCTTGAGTACGTGAGATTTGTACATTTCCCTTTCCATTTCGTTCGGCGAGTTTTCGCCGGCATCGTCATCTATCGCCACGTGGCCCACGTCATGGAGCATGGCGGCTATACCCAGATTAAGCAGCGAGACATCATCCATGTTCATCACATGCCCCTGCATCAGGGACAGGAGACAGACATTCGTGGAATGGACATATAAAAAAGAGTCTGAAACGTCGAAAAACAAAAGCTTGCCGGCATAATTGAAGTTGTTGCGTATCAGCGTCATGACGATGCTGATATGCTTGTACAACTTCAGCAGCGTTTCCTGGGTAATGGCGTTGTTGCGGGCCTCTTCAAGCAGACGGTGGCACCATACCTTGAGCTTCTCCCTTCGCGCCCGGAGCTTCATGAGAGGGTCTTCGATGCCTTCCTTGTCAAGCAGGGCGTCCAGGTAGGTGTAATAGGCGTCCACATCCTGTTTGCGGATGACAATATCGGAATTCAGATCGAGCAAATGCCTGTACGAGGCATCGTTATCAATCCCGAAAGGTATCTCCCCGAAAAGAGGGAACCTCAAACCGCCGAGGGGCATGGTGAAGGGGATGCCTGAATTAAGCGCCTGCTTGTCAACGATGAACCATTTTCCCCTGAATTCCGTGTAGCGGGATTCGAAAAAATGGGGATCGAGGAGCATCTTTTTCAGTTTGGCGGCGTTGTGCATATACTCGTCAAAGCTGAGGGCATTGCCCTGTCGTATATAGAAACTGCTTACCGCCTGGTCTTCTATCATCTTCCGGGCGAAGTAGCTGTAGGTCGAGCCTTTATCGAGGAGGGATTTGTAAATAGTGCCGTCGTGGGTGAAAATCTCGAAAGGGATCTGAGCACCCGGGACGAGTGAGTCGAGACTTATGGGAATATATCTCTCACTGTCGTCTTCGATGCTGTACATTTTTACCATGGCAGTCCGCGCACAGAGAACGAAACCTTTTCCGGTTGTCCGGCAATAAATGTTAGGATCAGATAATGCCTCTTTTTTTTAATTCCCAAAAGCACTTCGCGCAGGCAGCGCCATCCACCGAGGCGTCATGCGCCTCTTCAAAATCGCGCGCAAATAATTTTATATGGAGTTCCGAGAGTTTTGGCCACTTATAGCCATACGGACCGGGGAGCGCACAGAAATCGGTAGCTGCTTCCATGGTGCAGATTTTCCCGGTTTGAAACAGCCTGCTGCCGACACCTGTGCGCAGAAACTCCGCGCCTACGATTTTTTCATCGAAACTCATATTGTGGGCCACTAAAAAGCGCGCCTGATTAATAAGCTCCGAAAACGCGGTCAACACGGTACGCAGAGCTACGCCCTCTCTTTCAGCCCGCTGAGTGGTAATACCATGGATATCCGCGGCATCTTTCGGTATTGAATAGCCCTCCGGTTTAATAATATGGCATTGCTCTGATATTTTTTTTCCCTGTCCGTCATACTGCAGCCAGGCGATCTGCACCAGTCTTGGCCAGTTATTCAAGTCCGATACCGGGGCTTTCCATTTTAACGGTAACCCGGTGGTTTCAGTATCAAAAAAAAGGTACATATTTTTCTATTGCTCCTGTAAATATGAGTTTATTGGAAACCCTGCTTTTTTGGCAATAAAATAAACATCCGGAAGCGGAAGCGCCGTGATCTTTTTGTGCACCGGATAGGCGTGTTTTCCCGGATGGATAATCCAGAGATGCTCAAGGTTAAGGTCATCCAGCGCGAGTTGCATGGATTTTGTGACTGCCGGACTTTCGGTGAATTTGATCTCAAAGCCATAACGTTTGCCCTCACGAATAAGGAAAAGGTCTATCTCGCTCCCCGTATGCGTACCCCAGAAGAAAGCCTCTGAAGGCCTGATTATCTGAAGCATCTGCTCAATGGCATAACCTTCCCATGAAGCGCCCACGCGCGGGTGTCCGAGCAGACTGTGCATATTTGTAAGGCCGAGCAGATGGTGAAGCAGTCCCGTGTCCCTGAAATAAATCTTTGGGGCCTTGACCTGGCGCTTGGCGATGTTTTCATGCCACGGCTGAAGCTGCCTTATCATAAACGTGCCGGTGAGGATATCAAGATATGACCTGACCGTCTTGTCCGACAACCCCATGGCCCGGCCTATTTCCGAGGCATTCCAGGTCTGCCCGTGATAATGTGCAAGCATTATCCAGAACCTTCGCATTGCAACGGCCGGTATGCCGATCCCAAGCTGGGGGATGTCCCTTTCGAGAAATGTCTTAATGAACCCTTCCCTCCAGGCAACACTATCCTCCTCGCTGCCGGCAAGGAAAGACCGGGGGAAGCTGCCGCGTATCCAATGTTTTTTCCATTGGCGGGCATCTATCTCGCTTATATCGAAGCCGGTCATTTCTATGAATTCCACACGACCGGCAAGAGTTTCCGATACCTTGCGGACTATCTGAGGGGAAGCGCTGCCGAGGATAAGAAAACGCGCCTTGCTTTGTGGATCGTCGGCGAGCACGCGCAGCACTGCAAAAAGCTCGGGCATTGCCTGAATCTCGTCAATGACGACAATACCCTCAAGCGAAGCGAGCACAAGCATGGCGTTTTGGAGGCGGGATCTGTCCGGAGGCGATTCAATATCGAAGAGATGCGCTGGTTTGTCTTTTGTGAATTCCCTTGCCAGGGTGGTCTTGCCGCACTGTCTTGGCCCTAAAAGGGCAGTGACAGGCGACCTCATAACAGCCTTTGAGAGCATTTCAAGATACTTTTGCCTATGTACCATGGGTGTAGTATACCATGCAATTTCGGATATTGCATCCGGATTATCATTGTTTGTCATGGTTTGGTAATAAGCAGTCAATGAGTGTCGTTAACATATCCGGGGACAGTCATCCTGGTTTGCTCGTCTCAAATGTGACAATATGTGAAAATTCACTTGATACAGCGTGTTAGCATCAGGTAATGTATGAGGCATCCGTAGCACAAACCGTATTAAGGGGGGTCGTAATGTTCAGGAAACTTTGCACCATCCTTGCAGCCTTAAGCATCGCCATGAACAAATACAATCCCGACCTCACAGTGCCCCGCCCCGGGCAAGTAGGGAGGCGAACGTGCGGGGCGGGTTTATCGCTAAAATCGCGCGCAGCGGGTAGTCGGGTAGTATAGAATGACAAATCGCACTAAGGCAGGCGCATTCTTTGAGAATCTGAGAATCCTCATGTCCGAGCCATCCTTGCGGAGGGGCATTACATGAAAACAAAAGTTTTTCTCGCGGTCCTGTTTGTTATCTGTTTAGCAGTAGTTTGTGTAGCGCATTCCGAACAAAAGAAGGACGTTACCGATATGAGGCTGGATGAACTGCCTTATAAGCCTATTATGAAAATATCTAAAAAGGAGTGGGGAAAGCTTGTAGCCTATGCACAAAAACCTGGTATGAGTAACAAGAAAGCGAATATATATATGTGGGAAAATCTTTACCGGCTCCACAGTTGGTTCTACATCAATCTTGGCGACGGCATGCGGCCTTACTCCGGGGTAGTGGACGGCAGGCCTTCCCTGATGCTTTTTACAGATAAGGAAATAGCCGCCGAATTTATTAAGTCCAATAAGATAAATGAGCGTAAGGAAACAGTCGGCATTGCCGGCTTTATTTTGCCCGGAACTCTCAAGTTTATTCAGTCTTATGAAAACCAGGGAATTCAGTGGGTCTGCTTTAACATGGGACCGAAGGGTTCATTCGGTGGGCCTATAAACCTTTTGCAAACAGGCTATAGGTGGCATATGGAAAACGACCCGCAGTTCAAAAAGAAGAGCAAGGACTGAGCTTTCAAAAAGTTGAATGAGCGATACATTGGGGGGCATAATGACAGACCATAAAGACATAAGACCCTTCATCGTCATGATATTCATGCCGGGGCTCTGGTTTTGCCTGCTCCTGGCGGCCGTAATGGCCGTTGTGATTGCGGGTCTGATCGACATGGTATGCCTCTGGATCACCAATTCTCCCAAGACAGACAAGCTCAGTATTTTAATAATGCTCTCCGGGGTATACTGCGCCGTTCTCATACTCTGGCAAGGGCGCAGGTTCTTTAAAAGCCCCAGGACAAAATGCCATGCGGTAAGGATTGAGCCTGAAGGCGCGCCCGAATTGTTCAAGTCCATAAAAGAGGTTTGCGACAAGCTTTCCACCCCCATGCCCGACAATGTGCTGGTCGCTTTCAGTGCGGATTTTTTGGTCACGGAAGCAAAGGTTACCGCCTTTGACGGAAACTATGAAGGCCGCACCCTCTGCCTGAGCACCCCCCTGATGTGCTTTCTCGGGATAGAAGAATTGCAGGCCATTATAGCCCATGAATTGGCACATTTTACCGGGGAGGATACGGTCTACAGCCGTGAATTTTACCCTATCTATGAAGTCACCATAAACGCTCTTCATAAAATGGATGAGGAGGAGGGTATTCTTATAGAATTTTTGTTGTATCTCCCCCGGATTATCATAGCCGAATACCTGTGCATTTTTTCGGGAATTGAACGCCGCATCAGCCGCAAAAGGGAGTTCAGGGCCGACACTATTGCTGCGGATATAATATCCCCGGAACAAATGTCTTCCGCATTAGTAATAGCCGAAGTATACGGCAGGTTATGGCCGCATGCGTTTGAACAGATTTTTGTGAGCCTGCTTCAAGAGGGGAAGCGTCCGGCCAATTATCTGAGGGCATTTGCGAATAATTTCAGCACTGACCCTTGTCTGGAGAAGTTCGCGCAGGAGGCGTTGACCCAAGGGACAGGCGCATTTGATAGTCATCCGACCTTAAAGGAACGGCTCGGTAAGCTGGGGCAGGAATACTCTCCGATTCGAAATGACGAACTGAAAAAAACCGCAATAGACATGCTTGTTGACAGGCAGGGAATAGAGGAAAGCCTGACGGCATTCGAGATATTGCTGTTTAAGTTTTCAAAAGGAGAAGGTTATGTTACGTAATTGCTGTTATCCTTTGAGGCGCAGGCTCAAGGCTTGGGCGGATATGTCACTGGTCGGCATATTCGCCGGGCCGTTCGTTATTATTTACGCCCTTCAATGGAACAGTCCGGAGAACTGGACTGCGGTCGCTGCATTCTTTTCCGCGATAGCACTCGGTTGGTCCTGCTTTTCCGCTATCCGAGCAACGATTGAATTTTACCTGCCCCTTGAGTGGGACGAGAGGTCCGTCCGCTGGATGTTCAGGACACGGCAATGGTCCGACCTGCGCGGCATGCATGTGCTCAATCAAATAGAGAGATCGTCTGTTACGGACGTAATCACCGACTTTGAGAGATGCCTGATATTCACCGATGAAGCGGGAAAGGAAAGGCTCCGCATCCCGTATTATCAACGGGACTATGCAGGCAGACAAAAAGTCACGCAGGACGACCCTGCCTGGAAAGAGTTTCTTCACGCTGTCGAACGCCGCTACTTGCTGTCACCGGGGTCGTTGGCCGCCGGGCAGACCGGCTCGGTGGAAAGCATCCGCGAGTATGCAAAGGGCGGCACTCCGCATGTTGTATTAGGGACCTTTGTTGTTACGTCCATTGCAGTTACAGCGGGCCTGCTTGTTTTTAAGGCCGACTCATTGACAATCAAGGCGGCTTTCGCGGTGTGCTGCCTGGTTATGATGGCGGTCGTACATATAGGGAAGAAAAGGGGCTGGGACAAGGGAGTGCGATATTTCATGCGGAAGTGGAAGGGGTGAAGGTTCACCGGGGGACCGTGCCGCTTTTTTTATTCTGTTTTCATGCCTTCCTCTTGATTCAATGTAAGTGGACACCGTATTATAAAGGCAGTTTCTGTATTGCGCAGATAAGTCCTGTACAAATCACGGAGAGCTGATGGGCAGACGCTTACGTTTTTTTATTCTCATTATTTCATCCCTTGCCGTTTTATCAGGCAGTGTTTTCACTAAAGCCTTTGCCGCAGAGCCGCCTTCGGAGTCCATGCTCCGCATTGAAAGCGGCATGCACACGGCAGTGATAAGAAGAATCGGCACTGATGCGGAGAACCGCTATCTGGTCACGGCATCAAATGACAAGACAGTGGGTGTGTGGGAAATGCCCCCTGCAGGGGCGTTTCCCGAAACGCCTGTGCGGTTAATAAGGATCCTGAGACCGCCTATTGGCGAGGGCAATGAGGGGAAGATAGATGCGGTGGCCATATCACCCGACGGCAGCACAGTGGCCGCAGGAGGATGGACAGGATGGGATTGGGATGGTTCTGCTTACATCTACCTTTTTGACCGTTCAACCGGCAAGCTCACAAAAAGGATAAAAGGCCTGTCGAATGTAATCCTTCATCTTGCCTATTCCAAAGACGGCCGGTTCCTTGTGGCGTGCCTTGGTGACAACAACGGCATCCGCCTTTACCGGACTTCCGACTACACTCTTATAGGAGAGGACAGGGATTATGGAGTTAACAGCCTGGGAGCTGACTTTGATGCTTCCGGACGGCTTGTGACAGTATCATGGGACGGCTATATCCGCCTTTATGAAGCAGGGGCGAACGGCCGTTCGCCCCTGCGATTGATAGCAAAGGAAAAAGGCAGAGGAGGCAATCGCCCCTATTCCGTAAGCTTCTCCCCTTCCTCTTCGGCCTCGGAGAGCAAAGTGGCGGTGGGATATGATGACTCACCCAAAGTGGATGTGCTTTCAGGCAGGGACCTCTCTTATCTTTACTCCCCTGACACAACAGGAGTGAGCAGGGGATTAGTTGCTGTCACTTGGTCCTCGGATGGCAGGTCCCTGTATGCAGGGGGGTATATTAAAGACGGGCAAACCCCTATCTTCAAATGGCCTGATCAGGGGAGGGGCTTCCCCAAAGAACTCAAAGGGGCGGATAATACCATCCTGCATCTCATTCCCCTTAAGAACGGCGGCATCGCTTTTGGAGCGTATGACCCTGCTTTTGGCATCATCAATGCCGCTGATCAAAGGACGGTATTGAAGACCGCCTACATTGCCGATTACCGGTCCATGCTTGAGAACTTCCTCATCTCTTATGACGGTTTTACCATAAAGTTCGGCTATGAATATGGTGGCAAATCCCCTGCCTTTTTTTCAGTTAAAGAGAGGCTCCTTACCCATGAGCCGTCAGCTGTCAGCTATCAGCTGTCTCCCCCAATCCTCCGGTTGTCAGGCATTGAGATAACGGACTGGAAAGACTCCGCCACCCCCAAACTAAACGGCAGGGCATTGAAACTCAATCAATACGAAGTGTCTTTTGGTCTTGCCATTTCGCCTGATGGACAAAGCTTTCTTCTGGGCACTCACATGTCTCTCCGCCTCTTTGACCGGAGCGGCGCTGAAAAGTGGAATGTCCCGGTCCCCGGCATAGCCTGGTCAGTGAACATCTCAGGCAACGGCAGGGTGGCAGTGGCGGCCTTTGCAGACGGCACCATCCGCTGGTACCGCATTGCAGACGGCAGGGAACTTCTGGCCTTTTTCCCGCATAAAGACAGGAAGAGGTGGGTCATCTGGAGCCCCAAAGGCTACTACGACGCCTCTGCAGGCGCCGAGGAACTCATAGGCTGGCATGTAAACCAGGGCAAAGACAGAGAGGCGGACTTTTTCCCTGCCTCCCGGTTCAGGTCTGGTTTTTACCGTCCCGACGTTATCGCGAGGGTCCTTGAAGTGGGAAGTGAGGAGGAGGCCCTTAGATTGGCAAACGAGGAGTCAGGCAGAAAGAGAGAGGAACTCACCGTCCGGCAGCAGTTGCCTCCTGTGGTGTCGATCATCTCGCCTTCGGACAACTCCCAGATACAGTCGACCGAAATAACCATCCGCTACACAGTCCGCACGCCATCGGGGGAGCCGGTGACCGGCATCAAGGCCCTTGTGGACGGCAGACCGGTCTCTTCTGAGCGGGGCGTCACCATCAAGCCGAAGGAGGGGGAGGCAAGCGAACTGCGTATTGCAGTGCCTGAGAGGAACGCAGAGGTGTCCCTCATAGCTGAAAACAGGTACTCCGCAAGCGAGCCCTCCACCATACGGCTCAGATGGGCAGGGCAGAAGAAAGAAGAGTATGTGATTCAGCCCAAACTCTACGTGCTTTCCATAGGAGTGAGCGTTTACCAGGACAAAGACCTTCAACTTAAATACCCCTCAAAAGACGCCAAAGACTTCGCGGAGGCGATGAAGAGTCAGAAAGGCATACTCTACCGGGAAGTAGTGACAAAGGTCCTGTCGGACGGCATGGCGACAAAAGAGGAGATCCTGGACGGACTGGACTGGCTCCAGAAGGAGACCACGAGCAAGGACGTGGCAATGGTCTTCATAGCAGGCCACGGCATCAATGACACAAGCGGCGTCTATTACTATCTGCCTGCAAACGCGAACCTCGAAAAGCTCAAGAGGACCGGCGTGGCTTTTTCGGACATCAAAAACACCGTGGCCTCCCTTGCGGGCAAGACAGTGCTTTTTGTGGACACCTGCCATTCGGGCAATGTCATGGGCCCAAGGAGGGGAGTGACCGACATCAACGTGGTGGTCAACGAACTTGCGAGCGCTGAGAACGGGGCAGTGGTGTTCGCCTCATCAACAGGGAAGCAATATTCCCTTGAAAACGACAAGTGGAACAACGGGGCCTTTACCAAGGCCCTTGTAGAAGGTATCAACGGCAAGGCGGACCTCATGGGCAAGGGCAAGATAACGGTGAACATGCTGGATGCCTACATTGCCGAAAGGGTAAAGGAACTGACGGGCGGTAAACAGACGCCTACCACCACAAAGCCCAACACCGTGCCTGATTTTCCCATAGCGGTGAAGAGATAGCGGCAGTAGGGGCACGTTTTAACGTGCCCCTACACAAACACAATTATGCGTAACTTGCAAACATTCACAAGACTGTTTCCCTTTCTCAATTGGCTGCCCTTGGCCAATAGGCGCACTACGCGCGCGGATATTGTCGCCGGGCTTACCGGGGCTGTCATCGTCCTTCCACAGGGGGTCGCTTTTGCCTTGATCGCGGGACTGCCCCCTGAATACGGCCTTTATTGCGCTATTGTGCCGGCCATCATAGCCGCACTGTTCGGCTCATCTTACCACCTTATTTCCGGCCCTACCACCGCCATCTCCATTGTAATTTTCACCACCATCAGCCCGCTGGCGGAACCTTTCAGCAGCGGGTATATACAAATGGTGCTGACCCTCACCTTCATTGCGGGAGTTTTCCAGATGGGACTGGGGCTTGCCCGCCTGGGCGCGCTCGTCAATTTCGTATCCCACTCGGTGGTAGTGGGCTTTACCGCGGGCGCCGCCATCCTGATCGGGACCAGCCAGGTGAGCAATTTCCTCGGGGTGGCGGCCTCCAAGAGCCATTCTTTTGTGCATGTCTGGCGTGACATTTATAATATGCTGCCGTCCGCCAATCCGTATGTCTTAACTATCGCTTCGGTTACCCTGTTTTCAGCGCTCCTCTTTAAAATTTATCTGCCGCGCTGGCCCGGAATGCTCTTTGCCATGGTGCTGGGGAGTCTCCTTTCCCTGGCGTTGGAGGGCAGCGGACACGGCGTACGTCTGATCGGTCCATTGCCTGCTCATCTGCCTCCTCTTTCCATGCCCGATCTCTCCATTACGTCACTGAAGAAGCTGACCCCCGGAGCGCTTGCCGTGGCGATGCTCGGACTTTCGGAGGCGGTCTCTATTGCCCGTTCGGTTGCTACGCATTCCTACCAGCGGATCGACAGCAACCAGGAGTTTATCGGGCAGGGGTTATCCAACATTATCGGCAGTTTTTTCTCCAGCTATGCCGCCTCCGGTTCCTTCACCCGCACTGGTGTGAATTTCAATTCCGGGGCAAAGACCCCCCTGGCCGCAGTGTATGCGGCCCTGTTTCTGGCAGCCATTCTTCTTCTCATCGCCCCGCTCACCGCCTATCTCCCTATCCCTGCGATGGCGGGCATCCTCCTGATGGTGGCCTTTAGTCTCGTCGATACGCGCCACATCAAGACCATTATCAGGACGAGCAAGCCGGAGGCCGGGGTGCTCGCCGTCACTTTCCTGGCGACCCTGCTTGTGGAACTCGAGTTTGCGATCTATGTCGGCGTGATGCTCTCGCTGCTGCTCTATCTCAACCGCACGTCTCATCCGCATTTCATCACGCTTGTTCCCGATGCCGACAACAAGAGGAGGGGCTTCGTCAATATTCTGAAAAAACCGTCCCCCGAATGCCCTCAGCTCAAGGTCATCCGTGTGGACGGCTCACTCTTCTTCGGGGCGGTCAACCACATTGCGGAAGAGTTGAACAACATCACCAGGACAAATCCCGAGCAGGCGCATATCCTGATGGTGGGCGGCGGCATCAACTTCATCGATGTGGCGGGTTGCGAGATGCTTGCCAACGAGTCCCACCGCCTGCGTGTGAGCGGCAGGCAGTTGTACCTGTGCTCTCTGAAGGGTGACGTGCTGGAAGTGCTGCTGCGGGGCGGTTACCTGAAAAGGCTGGGAGAGGAAAACATTTTCCTTTCAAAAATCGATGCAATAAAGAAAGTTGTCCCCACTCTTGACCCGGAACGCTGCCGTATCTGCACCGTGCGTATTTTCAGGGAATGCGCACAAATGCCGGGAGCATAGAGAGGTGTTAAGGATGTTCGATTATTTAATAAAAGGCGGGGTTGTCATAGACGGCAGCGGCAGGGGACCGGTGGAAGCTCATGTGGGCCTACAAGGCGATGAGATAGTCTATATCGGTCCTGAGGAGAGACCCGCAAAGAATTGTATCGAGGCCGGGGGGCTTGTGGTCACCCCCGGCTTTATCGACACACACTCCCATTCGGAATTCACCCTCCTTGCAGACGGCAGGGCCGAGGGGAAGATTTCCCAGGGTGTCACTACCGAGGTCAATGGCAATTGCGGCCTGTCCGCCGCTCCCCTCTATGGCGAAGCCTACTCGCACAGGGAAGCGGACTGTGAAGAGCTGGGGATAAAGGAACGCTGGAACAGCTTTGGAGAATACTTTGGTCTCCTCAGGGAAAAAGGGACCGCCATCAACTTCGCCACCCTCTGCGGCCACGGGAACATCAGGGCCTCGGTCATGGGTTATAAGGACAGCCCTCCAGATGAAAAGGAGATGGCGGAGATGAAGAGGCTGCTGGCTGAGGCGGTGCGCGAGGGCGCCAAAGGCCTTTCGACCGGACTCATCTACCCGCCCGGCGTCTATTGCCGCACTGATGAGCTTACGGAACTCTGCACTGTTTTAGAATCCCGCGGTATCTATGCCTCCCACATGAGGAGTGAAGGGGACGCGCTCCTCGAATCCATCGAAGAGGTAATCGCCATAGGCGCTAAAGCCAAGACCCGCGTCCATGTCTCCCATATCAAGACCTCCGGACAACGGAACTGGGGGAAAGCACAGGGCGCAATTGATCTCATGGAGCGGCAGAGGGCTTCAGGCATCGCTGTTACCTGCGACCGCTATCCCTACATCGCCGCCAGTACGGACCTCGACACAGTTCTGCCTGTCTGGGTATACGAGGGCGGAGCTGAAGAGGAATTGAAGAGACTCGGGGACACAAAGACCGCGGAGCGCATAAAGGCGGAGATAGCGTTCAGGGACGACGCGTACTGGAAAGGGGTCTATATCTCCTCCACGCTGAAACCTCAAAACAGATGGATGGAAGGGGAGAACGTTTTCGACATTGCCCTGAAGTTGGGGCAAAGGCCGCTGGACGCGCTTTTCACTGTCCTGATTGACGAGCGGGTCAGAACAGGCGCTATTTTCTTCTCGATGAACGAGGAAAATCTGAAAAAGTTTCTCTCTCTGCCCTATGCAATGATAGGCTCGGACAGCGCGGTGCGTTCTTTTTCAGGGACCACGCGCACAGGGAAACCGCATCCGCGCGGTTTCGGCAGTTTTGCCCGCTTTATCGGAAAGTACGTCCGAGGGGAAGGCCTTATGGGACTGCCCGAAGGTATACGCAGAATGACCGGCCTCCCGGCTGAAACCTTCGGGCTGCACAGACGCGGCCTGCTCAAGGAAGGTTTTTACGCGGACATCGCACTCTTCGATTACCAAAAGATTGCCGATACGGCAACCTTCAAAGCGCCCTACGAGAGGGCCGAAGGGATTGCGCATGTTTTCGTAAATGGTCTGCCGGTGGTGAAAGAGGGTGAATTCACAGGCCTGCGTCCCGGAAGGGTCCTGCTGTGAGACCGCGCATCGGGATAACTTTGGACCTGGACGACGAGTTTCTTGAAGTGCGCCAGGAATACGCTGCTGCTGTTATTAATGCCGGCGGGATGCCGGTGCTGCTTCCCCCAATATGGGAAGAGGCGCTCAACGCGGCCGGCTTCATCGACGGACTTCTGCTTACCGGAGGCGCGGACTTGCCGCCTGAATGGTACGGCGAAGAACTCTCCATATCTCCGGCAATTTACAAACCGGTCAACCCGGAGCGGATAGAGTTTGAAAAGGCCCTTTTGAAGGAGGTCATGAGGAGAAAGCTCCCTGTGCTGGGTATCTGCCTCGGCATGCAGTTGATAAATGTAGCTCTCGGGGGCAGCCTTTATCAGGACTTGACCCTCCGGGAGCCGAAGGCGCTTGACCACAGGAAAGGACCTCATGAAATAAAAATCATCCGCTCCTTCTGCGCATACTATACCCTTCAATACCCTCTCATAACCGTGAATTCCTCCCATCACCAGGCGGTGAAGACCGTGGGAAGCGGACTGGAAGTTTTCGCCATGGCCCAGGATGGTATTGTGGAGGGTTTCTGCGCAAAGGATTACCCTTTCCTTGTCGGGGTACAGTGGCATCCCGAAAGAAGCGTCGAAGGCGGTAAAGTGCCTAATGCGCCTTCCGGGCGCTGGTCAGCCCCCCGCAACTGTGATAAACTTTCAGCAGCGCTATTCGATCTTTTTATAAAGACGTGTAGTGACCCTGTTTCGGGTGGGGAGCGCTCATGAGAAGAGATATGACGGCAGGCAGGTTCTATTTCGTTACGCTGATGGTTTTAGTCCTCGCCCTGGGCTTCCTTACCTATAAGGTAATGAGTCCCTTTCTTGCGCCCATAGCCTGGGCCATTGTTCTTTCCATTGTCTTTTACCCCCTGCATCTCTATCTGATGAGATATGTAAAATGGAGGGCCGTCTCCGCTCTCATTGTTCTGCTGGTCATCATTATTGTTATTGTCGGTCCGTTTTCGTATATTTTCTACCTGCTGGTAGGGCCTCTCCGCCTCCCTGGACAGCGGGAAAATGGGCATGCTGAAAGGACTCATGATTCATCCTTCGGTCACGTCAGTGCTGGACAGGCTGAACGGGCTGTTCGCTATCGGCGTCTCGGAAGCGGAACTGCGCAAAGGGGCCGCCGATTATGTTTCCCGCTGGGGGAAAGAACTGCTAACCCTGATACCCGGAGGACTGGGCAACGCTATGACCGTGATCGTGGATTTTATCATCATGGCCTTCACTATCTTCTTCCTCCTGAAAGACAGTTCCGCTTTCCTCAATAAGATACGCGATTACATGCCTTTTTCCGAGGAGCAGAAGGACAGGCTTGGCGCGCAGATAAACGATATCATTGTTTCCACTATTTACGGCGGCGTTGTGGTGGCTCTCATACAGGGCATTATCGGCGGTATTTCTTACGCGCTTCTCGGCGTCAAGTCCCCTGTACTGTGGGGCCTGTCCACTGCAGTGGCTTCTTTCATCCCCCTGCTCGGAACCTTTACGGTATGGGGCACCATGTGCGTCTATTTCTTCCTTGTTGGGGCGACCGGCAAGGCGCTTATTCTCATGCTTGTGGGAGTATTCGGCATCAGCATGGTGGACAATATCCTGAAACCCTTACTCATAGGGGCGAGGACGCGCATGCATATCCTTGCCATTTTCTTCAGTGTCCTGGGAGGGATAAACCTCTTTGGGCTGATAGGCCTAATAATGGGGCCTCTGGTGGTGGCCCTCTTTTTGTCTGTTCTCGAAATTTTCAGAACTTTTGAAAGAGAGGGAAATGCGTGAGTTTCTTGCTCTGCTGTATCCCTATGATATAATTTCAGATGACTCATTTCAAACGTCTCGTTACCGTTTTTCTCTGTGTGGCGCTCCTCCTCATTTCCTGCAGTTCCTCCCACCGGGTTGAAGGATATGTATATTTCCGTCAGAACGCAAATCCCACCACGCTTGATCCCGCGCTCATTGTGGATGTGCCGGGCGCTGCCATCGCGTCGAAACTCTTTAACGGTCTGGTGCGGCTGAGTGATGATCTGAATATCGCCCCTGATATTGCTGAGAAATGGGAGGTTTCTAAGGACGGACTGCTTTACCGTTTTTTTATCAGAAGGGGAGTAAAATTCTATAGCGGTCAGGAGGTTACGGCACGTGACTTCAAGTATTCCTTTGAGAGAATACTCGCCCCCACGACCAAATCCCCCAATACATGGATACTCGATAAAGTGAAGGGTGCTGTGGAGTTCGGCAGGAAACAGGCGAAGGAGGTCAGAGGCTTCAGGGTCATCAGCGATTATGTTTTCGAGATAGAGTTGGAGAGACCCTTCTCTCCCTTTCTGAGCATGCTCACAATGACTGCCGCGTATGTAGTGCCTGAGAAAGAGGTGATGAGCAGGGGGCAGGAGTTTTCGGGCCGGCCTGTGGGCACGGGACCTTTTTACCTTAAGCAATGGCTGCCCGGCAGGGATATCGTACTACAAAGGAACCCTGATTATTTCGACGTAAAAGCAGCGGTGAAGGGTATTGTGTACAGGATAATTCCCGAAGACCTCACCGCTGTTACCGAATTCGAACTCGGCAATCTGGACCTGCTCTCCCTTCCAGCATCAGCCTATGATAAATTTATTAATGATCCTAAGTGGCGTCATTTGATTGTCTCCATGAAAGGGCTCAATACTTACTACCTCGGGTTCAATGTGACGAAGGCCCCCTGCAGCGACATCAATTTCAGGCGGGCGGTTTCTTATGCCATCGACAGGGAAAAGATCTTCAGGACCTTTTTCGGCAAAAGAGGCAGGCTTGCCGCGGGTCCGGTCCCGGACCTGCTCAGGAAATGGCCGGCCGGCCCCATGAAAGAGCAGGCCTCCTACGACCCTGCTATGGCGAGGGAAATACTGAAGAAGGCCGGGCTCTACGGCGTCACCGTGGAGATGTACGTGACCGCCGATCAGGAGGTGGTGGACCTGTCGGAAATTCTACAGGCTTTCCTTGCGGATGCGGGGATCGTGGTGAAGATAAAGCAGCTCGAATGGAGCGCCTACAAACAGGCCGTCAACAGTGGGGAGCCCCATATGTTTTGGCTGAGCTGGTGGGCCGACTACCCCGAGGCCGAGAATTTCCTCTTCCCCCTGTTCCACTCCTCAAACGCAGGTCCGGCAGGCAACAGGACCCGGTATGTGAATAAAGAGCTTGATGCCCTTGTGGAAAAGGGACAGCGCACAGTCCATGAAGAGGAGAGAAACGGGTATTACGGCAGGGCTGAAGAGATTATTATCAGGGAGGCCCCTTTGCTCTCTTTCTGGCACAAGAACGATATCATGGTGAAACAGCCCTGGATAAAGGGTTTCAAAGTCTGTCCCATCTATTCCATGGATAAAGGTACGGAAATCACAATTATAAAATGAACTGTTCTGCTGCAGATGAAATTGCAGTACCTTCCTGTCCTACTGTTATACTAATGCATAGAGGTGCTTATAAATGAAAAACAGTATCATGACCATATTAGTACTTTTAGTCCTTTTATTAAGGCTTCCCATCACCAACGCAGAAGTAAGAGGAACAAAGGACCAGCCCAAAACCATAAGGGCGCCCATTTTATTGTACCACCGCTTCGGGCCCACCGTGGCAGACAGTATGACCGTGACCACTTCTGTCTTTGAAGCCCACCTGAAGTACCTCAGGGACAACGGATACACTGTCATCCCGCTCAGGCAACTGGTGAATTACTATCTCGGCAAAGGCGCAGCCCTGCCGCCCAAATCAGTGGTGATCGTGGCTGATGACGGGCACAAGACGGTATACTCGGATATGCTCCCGCTGGTGAAGCGGTACCAAATCCCGGTGACCCTTTTCCTCTACCCTTCGTGCATATCCAACGCCTCGTATGCCATGACCTGGGACCAGATAAGAGAATTGAAGAAGACAGGCCTTTTCGACATGCAGGCCCATACCTACTGGCACCCTAACTTTAAAAGAGAGAAGAAGAAACTCTCCCCGGCGGAGTACGAAAAGTTTGTGGACATGCAGTTGAAGAAATCAAAGAGCAGACTTGAAAAAGAACTGGATGCAAAAATGGATATGCTTGCCTGGCCCTTTGGCATTTATGATGACCATCTCATCTCAAGGGCCTCGGAGGCCGGGTATGTGGCTGCCTTCACCCTGGAGCGCCATCCGGCCGGCCGTGCTGATAATGTTATGAAGCTGCCGCGTTATCTTATGGTAAATGCTGACAGGGACAAAGAATTCGGGAAAATAGTGGCGGGAGACGCCAGATAAAGTGAAATGAGAGAATGTGGGAGGATGTGAAAAGATTATGATAAGTTGTAGTGCAAGGTTGTTTATCGTCTTATTAATGCTTATAGCCGTTCCGGCGGTGTCCAGCGCTGCAGGATTCGCGAGCGGAAAAGTGGTGGATTATGATACAGGCAAGCCCATTAAAGAGGCCATTGTAACGGTGATCAATGAGGTGATGCGTACTGACGATAACGGTATGTTCACCATCAAAACACCGGTGTACAAAGTGGCAGCGCGGGCATACGGGTATACAAGGACTGATCTGTTCCTTACGCAGGCCTCGGTAAAGGCCCCCCTGCAACTGAAGTTGAGAAAGCTCTCTCCCAAAGCCCTCTATATGACCTATTACGGTATCGGCGACAGGGGCTTACGGCACAATGCCCTCAAACTTATCGATGAAACCGAGCTTAACGCACTGGTCATCGATGTGAAGGGGGACCGCGGTATACTGACCTATAAAAGCGCCGTTCCCATGGTCTCCCGGATTGGCGCACAGAAAATCGTTATCGTAAAGGACGCAAAGGCCCTGGTCCAGTCCCTTAAGGAGAGGGGGATATACACAATAGCCCGCATCGTCGTGTTCAAGGACAATGTCCTCGGCACGGCCCGGCCCGATCTGGCCATAAAGACAAATGAAGGAAAGATATGGCGCGACAAAGAGGACCTCATATGGGTGGACCCCTCCAAAAAGGAAGTATGGGAATATAATATCAGTATTGCGCTGGAAGCGGCGCAAAACGGTTTCGACGAGATACAGTTCGATTATGTCCGTTTCCCGGACAGGCGCGGCCTTGCTTTCGCGGTGGCCAACACGGAGGAGAACAGGGTCAACAATATATCGGGATTTCTTATGGAAGCTAAAAAACGGCTTGTTCCCTATAACGTCTTTCTGTCTGCTGACGTTTTTGGTTACGCGTCATGGAACCTCGACGATACGCAGATAGGGCAGCGGCTCGACAGGATAGCGCCCTGTGTCGATTATATCTCCCTGATGCTCTATCCCTCCGGCTTCCAGTTCGGGATACCGGGCTACAGGAACCCGGTGGCTCATTCTTACGATATAGTATCTCTTTCCCTGAAGAAGGCGCAGGAGCGCACAAACATCCCGTCGGTTCGTTTCAGGCCCTGGCTCCAGGCCTTCAGGGATTACGCTTTTGACAAGCGACACTTCTACGGCCCTGAAATACGGACCCAGATAAAGGCTGCCGATGAGTTCGGCTCCGGCGGCTGGATGCTCTGGAACCCCCGAAACGACTATATGGCTGACGGCCTGAAGAAAAAGTCAGATCATTTACAGAACGGAGTCAGACCTGATGCTAAAAGCTGAAAGCCTCCGGGACTTTGCCGCACGAAGCCTCCGGCTTCTTGCAGCGCTGCTCTGCGCGCTTATGATGTTAATGGATTCCGCCGCGGCAGAGTCAAAGACAGCGGTTTCACTTGCAGCGCTCCGCGAAGACAATCTCGCCGCTGTCGGAGATAGCGCCGAAAGGGCCATACAGAACGGCAAAACTCCGGGGGTCGTGGTGCTTATCGGCACATCTGAGGGGACCGTCTACCACCGCGCCTTTGGCTTACGCGCTCTTGGGCCCGGGAGAGAGCCCATGACGGAGGACACCATCTTCGACCTGGCCTCCCTTACCAAAGCTGTTGCAACCACCACTGCGGTGATGCAGCTTGTAGAGCGCGGGAAGCTGGATATTGATGCTCCGGTTGCCCGTTACTGGCCGGCTTTCAAGGCAAAGGGTAAAAAGAGTATTACCGTGCGCCTCCTTCTCACGCACTACTCCGGACTAAGGCCTGATCTGAGTCTGCGGCCCCGGTGGTCAGGTTACAGGGCTGCTATGCGGAAGATTATTTCAGAGAAACCTGTGCTGCAGCCCGGAACGGATTTTATATACAGCGATATCAATTTTGCGGTCCTGGGCGAGCTTGTGCGCAGGGTTTCGGGTATAACTCTGGACGCCTATTGCGCCAAGTATATCTTTAAACCATTGGGTATGAAGGACACCGGGTTTAGGCCTTCGCATGATCTGTTCAAACGCATTGCGCCCACGCAGTACCAGGAGGGACGGCTTCTGTGCGGCAAGGTGCATGATCCGATGTGCTACAACATGGGGGGACTGGCCGGACATGCGGGGCTCTTCTCCACCGCCCAAGACCTCTCTATTTTCGCGAGGATGCTCCTGGGCGGAGGGAGTCTTAACGGTGTAAGGATACTCTCCCCAAAAACCGTTGAGATGATGACTTCGCCACAGTCGCCGCGGCGCGGGTCAAAGCTGCGGGGACTCGGCTGGGACCTGGATGCCCCTTTTGTCGCCAACCGTGAAGAGTTGTGCAAAACCGGCTCATTCGGGCATCTCGGATATACCGGCACCGCTCTGTGGATCGATCCGGTAACGAAAGTCTATGTAATTGTCCTGACCAACAGGGTCTATCCCGACGGCAAGGGCGATGTCAAGGAATTGAGGGCAGAGGTAAAGGCCGCTGTTTCTGCTGTCCTGGGCCCGCTTTCCCTCTATCAACCTATTGCCATGCATCTCTCCCTTGCAGAACGTTGTGGAGCAAAAGAGTCACATCCGGAGCAGAGCATGCGCGGTGCACGGGTGATGAGCGGAATCGATGTGCTTGAAGCAGGACAGTTTGACGCCTTAAAAGGCCTGCGCATCGGCCTTATCACCAATCACACAGGTCTTGATGCGGAGGGCAGGCGCACCCTCGACCTGCTTTATAAAGCTCACGGTGTGACCCTGTCGGCGCTCTTCAGCCCCGAGCACGGTTTCAGCGGCGCCGCGGACGAGAGCGTGGCCTCCACGCACGATCAGGTGACCGGCTTGCCGGTATACAGCCTGTACGGCGAGGTGAGGCGGCCCACAAAGAGTATGCTCGCTGGGCTCGATGCCCTGGTTTTCGACATACAGGATGCGGGCGTTCGCTTCTACACCTACATCTCCACCATGGGATATGCCATGGAAGCGGCGGCGCAAAAGGGGATACCATTCTACGTTTTAGACAGGCCCAATCCCCTTACTGCGTCCCTGGTGCAGGGGCCGGTGATGGACAGGGAGTTAAAATCCTTTACCGGCTATTTTCCTCTTCCTGTGCGTCACGGCATGACGGTGGGAGAGCTCGCGCAGCTTTTCAATGCCGAATATAAAATCGGCGCCGACCTCCATGTCATCAGGATGCAGGGTTATGAGCGCCCCTTATGGTTTGATGAAACCGGGCTTGCATGGGTGAATCCCTCTCCGAACCTCCGCAGCCTCACGCAAGCCATTCTCTATCCGGGGGTGGCCATGTTGGAGGGTGCCAATGTAAGCGTGGGACGCGGGACTGATGCCCCCTTCGAAGTTTTTGGCGCTCCCTGGGTAAATGGCGGGAAACTCGCCGGGTATCTGAACAGCCGTGGTATCCGGGGCGTTCGCTTTTTCCCCGCCGATTTCACTCCCGAGAGGGACATCTACAAAAAAAAGATCTGCCATGGCGTGCGGATTGTGGTGCAAGACAGGCAAACGCTGAATGCTCCGGCCCTGGGCATCGAAATCATCAGTGCGCTTCAAAAATTCTACAGGGAAAGTTTTCAGCTTGACAAGACTCTGGGTATGATAGGCTCCCGCACGGTACTTAACGCCATAAAGGAAGGACAGGACCCCCGTTCCATCGAGCTCCTCTGGCGGATACCTCTTGAAAAATTCATATCGTTACGCTCCGCTTATCTCCTCTATTAGCGCTGACCGTACCCGCTATGATATCGTTTTGATTATTTTGAGAAAACAAGGACTGTCGTATAGTAAATGTTGGGTGACAAAAAATAAGCGACAAAGGTAAGATAAGGCAATGGCAAAATTGAACAAATCCATGCGTGATACAGCAAAACGCTCATTTTCTGCTGCTTTGCACGATTTTGTGAACTGCTTGGCAGAACATATCAGTGCCGGCGACGGAGGATGGACTGTCAAAGGTTTTATAGACATTTATAAGAATATCTACACCATCAGTTCAGACACCAAAATTGTTTCCAAAATACTTGAGATTCACCTATTCCCGCAGATTTTGCAGTTCGCAGAAGAAAACAACTTCTCGATTGTCCTTGCAGAGCATCAGAATTGGTATCCGGACTTAAGTTTTGTAAGCCAGGAAGACCCAACCATCAAGTTTGCTGTAGACCTAAGACTACCTATCGAGATCCGAATTTTGCCGGTCATGTAAACGGCTTTACTTTAGGCAGTCATGGCGCTTATTTTAAAGATCGCACTTCTTCAAAGAACATACAGTTTCCGTATGGTGAATACTCAGGGCATTTCTGCCTTGGAATCATTTACTCACGCGCGGACGGCAAAGATTTGGACGAAACTGAAGTCATAAACGTCAAAGAACTCGATGAAGAGACAGTGGAGCCAAAGCGAATTGGACATAGGAAGGTAACAAAGGTTGAAAGCCTTCGTTCAATTGCTTCCGTAATTAAGGATTTTCAGTTTTTCGTATGTGAGAAATGGCAGCTTGCAAGTGATCGTCAAGGTTCCGGCAATACAGCTAATATCGGTTCGATAACATGCATAGAAGACATTCTTAAAGGAAATGGGGTCTTTGCAGAGCTTGGGGAAGACTGGTTTGATGAATACTGGATGAACTATGGGCTGACCACAATGAAGAAAGGTGGGAAGGCTGTTGCAATTAAACGCATAGACGACTTCATAGATTTCAAAGGAAACAAGAAGTTTAAAAATATAATTGTTCCGGTGGTCACTAAAAAGAAGAGCTGATGAGAGTAATTACTCCCCCGATAAAAAGTCAGGGAATTAAAACCAAACTAGTGCCCTGGATTCAAGCTCTCGTGCCGGATGTCTCCGGCTGTTGGATCGAACCCTTTCTTGGAACAGGCGTCGTAGCATTTAATTCCGGCTTTAGGAGAGCTATTCTTAGCGATACAAATCCTCATATAATTCGATTTTACCAGACTGTTCAGGAAAGAGAAATTACTCCATTAATTGTCCGTGAGTACCTGCAAAGGGAGGGCGAAATACTGCGCAAAGCAGGCAATAAAGGATACGAGCATTTTACCTACGTCAAAGACCGTTTCAATCGAGAGCATGATCCCCTGGATTTCCTCTTCCTCTCAAGAGCAGGGTTTAACGGCATGATGCGTTTTAACCGAAAAGGTGAATGGAATATTCCTTTTTGCCAGAAACCGGAGCGTTTTAGTAAATCCTACATTACTAAAATCGTGAATCAGGTACATGACGCAGCCTGCCTTATTCAGCCTGAATGGCAGTTTCTGAACGAACCCTTTGAAAATATAATTTCTCTTGCAACCGAAAGGGACATCATATATTGTGACCCGCCGTATATAGGCCGTTATGTTGATTATTACAGCGGTTGGACCGAAGATGACGAACACAGTCTTTTCGAGCTTCTTGCTGCCACTAAAGCTCGTTTTATACTCTCAACCTGGCACCATAATGATTACAGGAAAAATGAAATGCTGGAAAAATACTGGGACCGCTTCAATATCGTCACTCGCGACCATTTCTATCATTCCGGAGGAAAAATCGAAAACAGACGCTCGATTGTCGAAGCTTTAGTATTTAACTTTCCGGCGTATATACAAGAGCACAATCACGGCATTGAACCAAAGCTTGAGCAACTGGTGCTATGCGAAGAAAGAGAGAAATACATCACCCGACAACTCACTCCAGCGGACTCCGTTTCGCTGCGCCGCTGATTTCCAAAGTTCTGTGCAAAATGTAAATTCAATGCCTCGCTGTATTTATTCAGGGAGGAAATGTGGGAAACAACGTAGAAAAGAATAATGATCAAACATTATTGCCGGGCTGGAGTAAAGCAAAAATTCTTTCGGAGATTGTAATCGCAGTCGGAGCAACGATAATAATTCCACTTGCAATTCATTAAGGTTCAATGAAAAAACCAGTGAACGACAATATAAAAGGCGCTGCACATGCGAAAAATGCCAAAAGGAGTATCATTCCTTTGAAAATGCCTGGCCTGAAATGACCGGGCACTCAGGAAATCCTTTGCCATTGAACTTATAGATATCAGCTTGAGTGGGGGGGGGGGGGGGGGGGGGGGGTGCCGGGAGAAATTACCCAGCAGGAAAAATTTTCCCGGGAAAAAAAAA
>Ga0315281_10000238_pt1 | contig 72792 bp, 56 predicted proteins | sample YL17G07_0_MG_FD_204540 | JGI IMG/M metagenome (GOLD analysis project Ga0315281, IMG submission 204540) | Sediment microbial communities from Yellowstone Lake, YNP, Wyoming, USA - YL17G07_0 | ecosystem: Environmental > Aquatic > Freshwater > Lake > Sediment | place: USA: Wyoming | collected... | reverse complement strand
CCGGCAATCCGTGGGACAACACGGCGCATTACATGCAGCGCTCACTGACCACGCTGGTGGGCAAGGTGAAGACGCCATCGCTGATCATGACCGGCGAAGAGGATTACCGCACGCCGATTTCCGAGGCGGAACAGTTTTATACGGCGCTGAAGCTGCTCAATGTGGATGCGGTGCTGGTGCGGGTTCCCGGGGAGCCGCACGGGATTCGCCGCCGGCCGAGCCATCACATCACCAAGATGCTGTACATCGCGGGGTGGTTCGAGCAGCACAAGAAATAGGAGCCGCGCACTTCAGCAGAGCCGCTTGCTTCCGGCATACGGCTCTGCGATAACACCTGCATGCCCTGGAAACTGCGGCCCTATCAGCCACGCGACTTCGCGGCGCTCCACCGCCTGGACCAGGACTGTTTTCCGCCGGGGATTTCCTATACCAAAGCGGGGCTGCGGTATTTTCTGAATCAGAACGGTGCGCAGTGCCTGGTGGCGGAAGAGTGTAGACGCATCGTGGGATTTCTGGTGGCCGAGGATAACCGGCCGCTGGGGCACATCATTACGCTGGACGTGGAGGAAGCGCAGCGCAAGCGCGGACTGGGAACGGCGCTTTTGGCGGAGATGGAAGGGATTCTGGCGGCGCGCGGGGTGCGGGAGATACTGCTGGAAACGGCGGTGAATAATGAAAGCGCGGTTGCCTTCTGGCGCAAGCACGGCTATCGTAGCGAAGCCGTTTTGAAACGATATTATCTGGGGCGCGTGGACGCCCACGAGATGCGGAAAACTTTGCGCGGAGCAGCCGAAGAGGGCGGCGCGGGGAAAGAACCGCGGGAGAGATAGAGACGATGACGCTGCTACACGCCATAATTCTTGCGCTGGTTCAGGCGTTTACGGAATTTCTGCCCATCAGCAGCACCGCGCACCTGATCCTGTTTCCCTGGCTGCTGAAATGGGAAGAGCCCGGACTGGCCTTCGACGTGGCGCTGCATGCGGGGACGCTGGTGGCGGTGCTGCTCTATTTTTTCCGGGACTGGATGAAGCTGGCGCTGTGCGGGCTGGGAATGAAGTATCCGGCGGGGGCGGGCGCGGAAGAGGTGGCCACGCACCGGCGGATGTTCTGGCTCATGGTGGCGGGGACGATTCCGGCGGCGATCATCGGCAAGCTGTTTCATCATCAGATCGAGGACAGCCTGCGCAAGCCCCTGGTCATCGGGATTTCCATGGTGGGCGTGGCGCTGGTGATGTGGTGGGCGGATGCGAAAGCGCGGCTGGCGCGCGGCCTCACGCAGAGCAACATGGGCGACGCCATGACCATCGGAGTGGCGCAGGCGCTGGCGCTGCTGCCGGGAGTTTCGCGCTCGGGGAGCACGATTACGGCGGGACTGTTTCGCGGGCTGACGCGGGAAGCGGCGACGCGATTTTCATTTCTGCTCTCGGCGCCGATTATCGCCGGGGCAGTGCTCAACGAACTGCCGAAAATATTGAAGCTGCATCGCGCGGGAGGGCTGGACGTGCCGGTATCGACGCTGGCGATCGCCATTCTGACCGCGGGGGCCGCGGGCTACTTCGTGATTGCGTTTTTCCTGCGTTACTTACAGACACGCACGCTGAAACTATTTATTGTTTACCGGCTGGTGTTTGGTATATTCATTCTGGTTTGGTGGTTCCACCAGACTGGTCCCGCCCGCTAGCGCCCGCGCGGACTGAGCAAGACTCGGCCTTCCCCAAAGCTGAGGAGATAGACGTGCGCTTCCTGACACCAACTGAAAACAAGCGATTGAACGAATTGGTCGGATTTCTGGGCATGACGCTGGCCGTATTGATGGCGCTGGCGCTGTTGTCCTATCACCCGCAGGATGCGTCGTTTAATGTGTCCGCGGCGCCGCCCAGCACCGGGCCGGCGAAGAACTGGGTTGGGCCGGTGGGGTCCTACGCGGCGGACTTGCTGTTCCAGACGCTGGGGTTTGCGGCGTTTTTGCTGCCGGTGGCGCTGGCCATTGTGGGCTGGCGGTGGCTGCGCACGCAAAAGGTGGATTCGCAGAAGACCAAGATGGCGGGCTATGGATTGCTGCTGCTCTCGCTGCCCGCGCTGCTGGCGCTATGGAGGATACCGGCAATCCGCGACGCGGTGCCCGCGGGCGGCCTGACCGGGGCGCTGGTAGCCAGCGGGTTGCGCGCCGGATTCAACGTATACGGCGCGAACATCATCACGCTGGCGCTGTTTCTGACGGCGCTCTTCCTGACAACGCGGTTCTCTTTTTCCGGGGCGCATGCCTGGGCCAGCGGTCCGCGCGGGCCGGTGGGGGCCGTGGGACGGCTGGGGCTGATGCAGAAGGCGCAAGCGAAATGGCAGGAATGGCGCGAGGAACGCCTGCAGGAGCGCATGCGGCGGCGCGTCGAGGAGATCAAGGTTTCCGGCAGGCCGGCGGTGACGCAGCCGGGAGGAATGGGCGGGGCCACGCTGGTGACCAAGGACCCGCACAAGACGCTGCTGCTGGAGGATGAGGAAGAGGAGGCCGCGGAGGAGGAAGCCGCGGGCGGACCGGCGAAAATCGTGGTGCTGACGGCGGATAAATCGAAGGAAGCAGCGGCGCGCAAGGGCGGACCCAAGATAGCCGTGGCGCCTTCGAACTACAAACTGCCTCCGGTGAGCATGCTGCGGCTGGGAGAGCGCAGCGAGATTTACGACGAGGAACTGCTGAAGGAACGGGCGCGGGCCATCGAGGTGAAGTGCGAGGAGTTCGACATCAAGGGCCACGTGACGCAGATCAATCCGGGGCCGGTGGTGACTACGTTTGAATTTAAGCCGGAGGCGGGGATCAAGTACAGCCGCATCACGGGGCTGACGGAGGATCTGTGCCTGGCCTTGCAGGCGGAATCCATCCTGATCGAGCGCATACCGGGAAAATCGACGATTGGCATCGAAGTGCCCAACCAGAACCGGCAGACGATCGCGCTGCGGGAAGTGATCGAAGCGCCGGAGTTCATGAATTCGCCCAGCAAGCTGACACTGGCCATGGGCCGGGACCTGCACGGGCGCATCCGGGTGAGCGACCTGGCGTCCATGCCGCACCTGCTCATTGCCGGTTCCACCGGGACGGGCAAGAGCGTATTCATCAATTCCCTGCTGATGTCCATTCTGTACAAGGCCACGCCGGATGAAGTGAAGCTGGTGCTGATCGATCCCAAGCGGCTGGAACTGAATCTGTACGAAAACATTCCGCACCTGCTGGCGCCGGTGGTGACCGACCCCAAGGTGGCTTCAAACGTCCTGCGCAACGCCACGCGGGAGATGGAAAAGCGCCTGACGCTGCTGGCCGAGAAGGGCGTGCGCAACATTGAGCAGTACAACCGGCAGTTCCAAAAGGGCCAGTCGCTTTCGCTCTTCGACGGCAACGAAGACGCCAAGCACAAGCCGCTGCCCTACATCCTGATCGTGATTGACGAGCTGGCCGACCTGATGATGGTGGACACCAACAACGTGGAGGAAAGCATCACGCGCCTCGCGCAGATGGCCCGCGCGGTGGGCATTCACCTGCTGCTGGCGACGCAGCGGCCTTCGGTGGACGTCATCACCGGATTGATCAAGGCCAATTTTCCGGCGCGCATTTCGTTCCGGGTGGCCAGCAAGGTGGACTCGCGAACGATTCTGGACGCCAACGGGTCGGAATCGCTGCTGGGCAAGGGCGACATGCTGTACCTGCCGGCGGGCTCTTCGCGGCTGCATCGCATCCACGGGCCGTACGTGGAGGAGAGTGAAATTTCCGCGGTGTGCGATTTCTGGCGCACGCAGGCGGAAGCGACCTACAACGAGCAACTGCTGGAACCGCCCAAGGAGGATGTGGAAGCCTCCGAGGAGGGCGGCGAAGCAGAGGGCGGCGAAGAGGTGGACGACGCGCTGTATCAGGAGGCTGTGCGGGTGGTCTGCGAGGCGGGCCGGGCTTCGACTTCGACCTTGCAGCGGCGGCTGCGGATCGGCTATGGGCGGGCGGCGCGGCTGATTGACCTGATGGAGAAGGACGGCATCGTGGGGCCACCGGACGGGACGCGACCGAGGGAAGTGCTCAAGGGGCGCAACTGGATGAAGGAATACGACGAATCCATTTAAGGAACGGAGAGTCGGGAAAAGGGCAAGGCCGGGCCGCGGTTCCGCCCGGCCTTTTTATTTTGGCGGAAGCGGTGAGGGCGAGACAGTTTCACGGAAGCGGCGTGCGCCGGGGCGGAACGCCACGCGCCCGGCTCTTAAAAATAAATTTGCCGGAAATTTGACACACTCGCCCGTCGTCCCTACAATTTAAGAACCCCATGTGCCGGGGTAGCTCACCGGTAGAGCGCCGCCCTGAAAAGGCGGGCGTAGCCAGTTCAATTCTGGCCCCCGGCACCATTCAGTTGTAAGCGTCTCGTCCTCAACGAAACCAGACCCGCTTCGACAGAAACTCCTTCCCCAAACGGAACAATCAGGCGTAGCGAATGTCGCCCGTCTTCCCATCGCCACTGACCAGAATTTTCTCCGTCACTTCCCGCAGGTCCGCGATGAGGAGATCGGCAGACTCGGATGAAAATGCAGGATCGAGGGCAATGGTGATGGCCGGGGGATTCACCAGCCCCAGCATCAGCCAGCCTTTCTCCAGGAGGCCCTGGTAAATCGCCTCCGTGGGCGCCTTCTCCGAGTGGAAGTGAAGCGGCATGACGTCGACGTCCCACATTTTCAGGCCTTCGATGCTATTTACCGCGCGAGTGATCCGGTCCTTCATCTTGAGGAGATCGCGCGTCAGCCGCAGATAGCCCTCTTCGCCCAGATAGGTCATGACCGCCCAGGCGGCAAAGATTGGTCCGGCGGAACGGGAGCCGGAAAGGCCGGCCAGCTTGTACATGCCGAGGAAGGGATCATCGATGGCCACGTAGTGATACTTCTGTAGTTCCGCATCGCGCCAGAAAATCGTGGAGGCCGGCTTCGGGCAATAGCCGAACTTATGCAGGTCGGCCGAAATGGAGGTAACGGCGGGCACGCGAAAATCCCAGGGCGTCAGTTTCTGCCCCAGTTTTTCCAGGAAAGGAGAGATGTATCCACCTACGCAGGCATCGACATGCATCCACAAGCCCGCAGAAGCCGCGACCGCTCCCATTTCCGGGATGGGATCGATTCTCGAGAAGTGCCAAGTGGGCGCGGAGGCCGCGACCATAATCGTGTTGCTATTGATCGCCGCCGCGATATTCGCGGCCACCCCGCGCCCGTTTTCGTCGAGGGCGGTGGTAATGAGTTCGATGCCAAGGTATTGGGCGCTTTTCTTGAAGGAGGGGTGAATGGTGAGGGGGGCGACGACATTGGGTTCCTTGACCTTGGGCAGGTGCACCTTGGCCCATTCCCTGGCCGCATGCAGGGCGGAGAGATTGCTCTCGGTGCCGCCGCTGGTGAAGTTCCCGGTGGAGTTCTCCGTCGGATGGAGAAGGCTCACACCCATGGCAATCACTTCCTGCTCGATGGTCTGCATGTAGGGGAGATAGAGCGAAAAAAAGCCGTTGTCGGACAGAAAGCGCTCGAAGGCGAACTTGCCGACATCCTGCACGTCCTGGGGCCCGCGAAAGGCTCTGGCGAAATGCGCGTACGGTTCGGGCATTTCAATCTGTGTCAGGTGATCCTTGATGGCGTCGAAGCTTAATCCAGTTTTGGGCAAGGGTTTTACAACTTTTCCATCCAACATGGGCAGGCTCCTTGTACGAATGGCCGGGAAAGGCGCTCGTGCGATCGAGCAGCGTCTTTCCCAATGACTTACGATGTGGCAGATAATGCTTACGAACCGATTTGGTTTTTCCGGCTGTCTGGTTCTCCGGCACCGTGGCTTAACTTATCCGCGAAGCGCGGCGAGTGTCAACGAGTTTAAAACCGGTTTGATACGGAAATCGTTACGCTCCCCGCAGGTCATCGTATTACGAACGAGGACCAGCCGGACGAGCCGGCGGCAATGGAAATGAATGTGGCGCCCGCCGCGGCTTCTCCCGTACAATGGCAGGCGCAAGGGGACTGGCCATGCCATCCAATATGCATAAGAAAATCGATTTATCTGTGCATCCGAAACCTTCCCGGCGCGAATGGCTGGCGCGCGCCGCGCGGCTGAGCCTGGCTCTCCCCGCCGCTTTCAGCGCTCATCTCCTCCCGTTTGCGGACCTTCCCTCAACGTCCCCCTACGGGATATTGCCGTCCCCGGGGAGCGCGGCGCCGCAATTCACCGCTGACCAGGAAGCGTTTTTGGAGGAGATCGAAAAAGCGAGCTTTCTCTATTTCTGGGAAGCCGCCGACCCGGAGACCGGCCAGGTGAAGGACCGCTGCGGCGCCGATGGACCGGATGCGCGGCGCGTCTCCAGCATCGCGGCGACGGGATTTGGACTGACGGCCCTGTGCATCGCCGAGCGGCGCGGATGGGGAGATTCCGCCAGCATCCGCCGGCGAGTGCTGGCCACGCTGCGCTTTCTGTTCTCGCAGGCTCCCCAGGAACACGGTTTCCTTTACCACTTCATGGATATGCGGACCGGCGCGCGCATGCGGCGCTGCGAACTCTCCTCCATTGACACCGCCCTGCTTCTCTGCGGAGCGCTGGCGTGCCGGGCCTATTTTGCGGACGAGGAAATCCGTTCGCTGGCCACGCGCCTTTACGAGCGCGTGGACTGGCCGTGGATGCTCAACGGGGGCGCGACGCTTTCGATGGGCTGGAAGCCAGAGAGCGGCTTCCTGGAGGACCGCTGGGACAGTTACAGCGAACTGCTGATGCTCTATCTGATGGGACTGGGCTCTCCGACGCATGCCCTGCCCGCGGAGACTTGGGACGCCTGGGAACGTCCCGCGTATCAATATAAAGGTGTGCACTATATCGGGTCCGAGGCGCCGCTGTTCGTGCACCAGTTCTCCCATGCCTGGTTCGATTTCCGCGGGCGGCGCGACCGCTATGCCGATTACTTCGCCAATTCGGCGGCGGCGACGAAAGCGCACAAGGCCTGGTGCCTGGACCTGGCCAAGGAGTTTCCGGACTACAGCGAAGATTTGTGGGGGATCACTTCCTCGGATTCGCGGCACGGCTACGTGGGCTGGGGCGGACCGCCGCGCAGCGGGCCCATTGACGGCACGATCGTGCCTTGCGCCGCGGCGGGTTCCCTGCCCTTTCTGCCGCAGGAATGCCTGCGCGTCCTGCGCACCATTCGCGAGAAATACGGTACGCGCGCCTGGAAACGATACGGATTCGTGGACGCTTTCCATCCGCGGAAGAACTGGTACAACCCGGACGTGATCGGAATTGACGTGGGCATCACGCTGCTGATGGCGGAAAACGCGCGCAGCGGCTTCGTCTGGGAAATCTTCATGAAAGATGCGGATGTCCGCCGCGGGATGGAGCGCGCCGGATTTCATCCGTGAGGCAGCGGGAATGATGCACCGTTGGGACCGCCGTCAGTTGCTTACTGTTTTTGGGAAGGCCGCTGCCGTGCCGTTGCTGGGCGGCGTTTTTTGGGAAGCGGGATGCGGCGGAGGAAGCTCCTCCGCGCCGGCGCCGGTGGGGGATCTCTATCCCGGCACGGACGATCAGCTTCTGGAGGAAATCGAGAAGGCCGCGTTCCTGTTTTTCTGGGAGCAGGCCGATGCGCTGACCGGGCAGGTGAAGGACCGCGCGCTGGCGGGCGGAATCGACACGCGCACTGTCTCGAGCATCGCTTCGACGGGATTCGGACTGACCGCGCTGTGCATCGGCGAGCAGCGCGGCTACGAGACCACCGCCAATATCATCAGCCGCGTGCAGGCCACGCTGGGCTTCCTGCTGAACACCATGCAGCCGCAGGGGCAAAACGGATTTTTCTACCATTTCGTGGACATGCGCAGCGGAGCGCGGGCGTGGAACTGCGAGGTCTCCTCGATCGACACGGCCATTTTGCTCTGCGGCGTGCTGGCCTGCCGCCAGCATTTTTCCACGGACGCGGTGATTCCCGGTCTGGCGACGCAGATTTATAACAACGTGAATTTCGCCTGGATGCTCAACGGCGGATCGACGCTCTCGATGGGCTGGACGCCGGAGAACGGATTTCTCACTGCGCGCTGGGACACGTATTCCGAGCTGATGATGCTCTACCTGCTGGCAATGGCTTCGCCCACGTTTCCCATTCCGGCGGGCTGCTGGAGCGCGTGGGCGCGCCCCAGCTACACCTACCAGGGACTGACGTATATCTCCTCGGGCGCGCCGCTGTTCACCCACCAGTATGCGCATGCATGGTTTGATTTTCGAAGCAAAACGGACGCCTACGCAAACTATTATCAGAATTCCGTGAACGCCACGATGGCCCACCGGCTTTTCTGCCTTTCGCTGGCTTCGCAATTCAGCGACTACAGCGACGACTTGTGGGGCATCACCTCGTCGGACTCGAAGAACGGATATATCGCCTGGGGCGGTCCTCCGGCCATGGGACCGATTGACGGCACGATCGTGCCCTGCGCGACGGCGGGATCGCTTCCCTTTCTATTTCCGCAGGCCATCCATGTGCTGCGCTGGATTCGCGGCCACTATCCCGCAGCGTGGCAGCGCTACGGCTACGTGGACGCCTTCAATCCGCTGAGCGCCTGGTACAACCCCGACGTAATCGGCATCGACGCGGGAATTTCCCTGCTCATGGCGGAAAACTACCGCACGCAGTTTGTCTGGAATACGTTCATGAAGGACCCTGCCGCAACGAGCGGGATGGCGCTGGCGGGTTTTCACTAAGACGATTGCAAGAATCAGACGCTTCGCTATTTCGCGATTTCCACCAGCGCCAGCGCGTGGGGTTGCAGGGTGAGCGTGAGCGCCCCTCCGTGGAGCGGCATGACTTTCGCCGGGGGCATTTTCCCTGCCTTACGCAGTTCCTCGAGTTGGGCCGGGGTCGGAACTTTCGGTCGGCCCATTTTTTCGTAGGCGGGCAGCGGCGAGCCGTGCTCGCGGTCCACGATGGTCACGCGGGCCGCGCTCACGCCGGACACATTGGACAGCCGCAGCGTCACGGTCTTGGGCGTCCCGGCCTGCTCAGGCAGAAAAAGATTCCAGACGGCGATGGCCAGTGAGCCGTCCTTCCGCCGCGTCACCAGCGCCGATTCCGATGGCGCATCGAGGCGCGTATCGCCCAGGCGGTGCAGCAGCGCGAAAGCGTTGAACGCCGGCTTGGGAATGCCGCCCGCGGCCAACAGGCCGAATCCGCCGTAGAAGGGCTCCTTCACCACGCCCTGCTCCTCGAAGACGTCCGAGAAGGTCCAGTAGGCGAGATTGTCCACCAGCCCGTCGCATTGCCGGATGGTGTCGGCGAGCCACGGTCCCATGAACGCCGCGTCGGTTACTGCGGGCTCGTTCTTGTAACTGGCGTTGAATTCGCTCCAGATGAGCGGGAGATTGGGCCGCGCCGATGCCTTGATCTGCTCATGAACTTTCTGGACCGCGCGGCAGACCATCTTCGTGCGGGGAATCACTTCGTGCGTGCCAAAGACGTCTTCGGCGAGGTCATTGCCGTAGACGTGCGTCGAGACGTAGTCCAGCGGCACGTTTTTCTCGACGCTGTGCGCGATCATGCGGTCCACCCAGGCGGCTTGGGCGGTGGCGGGACCGCCGACGCGGAGGCGCGGGCTGACCCGCTTGAGGGCCACCGCGGCGTGATCATAGAGTTCGAAATACGTGTCTTGCTTCGGATTGCCGGCCCAGAAGTCGATGTTGGGCTCGTTCCAGACTTCGAAATACCATTGGGCCACTTCGTCTTCGCCGTAGCGCGCGACGAGGTGCCGGGCGAACTGTTCGATCAGTTGTTCCCACTTGTTCAGATTCTTGGGCGGTGCCACGTTCTGCTTGTACCAGAAGGCGTGCAGCGCGGCGGGATCGCTGGCGAGCTTTTTCGGCATGAAACTGAGTTCGACGAATGGTCTTACACCGTTCTCGATCAGTCCGTCATAAATCTGGTCCACGTAAGAAAAGTTGTAGAGCGGCTTGCCGTCTTTGTCCTCATCGTAGAAGCCGGTCTCGTCCTGGAAAATGGCATGGAAGCGCACGTATTCGAAACCGGTGATGCGTTTGGTTTCGCGCAGGTCGCGGCGGTAGCTTTCGCGGAGAGAAAGGATGGCGCGGCCCGAGCCGAACATTTTTTCCCAGAAGTGCGGGAAGGGATGCGCGGAGGCGCGCGCGTCAATGGCGATGGTTTCGGCCTGTGCGGAGGGGGGCGGTTCCTGCCCCGGCGCGGCGCCGGCGGGGCCGCAAAGCAGCGCCAGCGCGGAGGCCACCAGAGTGAAAACACAAACCGAGCGACGACGCATGGGCTGCCTCCTGAAATGAGTTGTGAAAGAGCGCCGGAGCCGCAAGGCCCCGGCGCCCGGGATTCGCTGTTAGAAGGACAGCTTGGCCTGGAACTCGATCACGCGCCCGGCGAGAGCACCGGTGGCCTGGCCGAAGTGCGAGTCGTTGATGGTGACGTTGTTCGCACCGCGCGCGAAGGGGATCAGGTTGAGCTTATTGAAGAGGTTGAAGAAATTGACGCGGAAGTCCAGCTTGGCCCTTTCATTGCCGAAGAACGGCACGGGAGTGGACTTGGCCAGGCTCATGTCAATCATCTGGTAGCGCGGGCCGCGGAAGGAATTGCGATGGATGAAGGGAGGACCCTGGGTGCAGGCGTCAAAGTACGGCGCGCCGGCCCCCGGGCAAGCCCACCCCGTAGCGATCCCGGTAAAGTTTCCGTTCGCGCTCATGAAGGTGTCATTGCTATAGCTGTTTCCCGCGCCGCCCAGATACGCGGCGGGAAGAGCCGGGCAGAGATTGCCGCCCGCGGGAACAGGCGGACAATTGTTGTTGGCGATGGGCGACCACGGGAAACCGCCGTGGTATTGGAACGTGGCATCCACGCGCCAGCCTCCGAAGGCCTTTCCAAGCAGATCCGACCGGTTCTTGAGAATGGGGATGTCATAGAGCGCCGTGAACAGCATATTGTGAGTCACGTCGAAATCGGATGGCCCCGTGTCCCAGGTCTGGTTCAGGGGATAGAAGGGGTCGCGTTCGCCGCCGGCGCCTTCCCAGGAACCGCCATCGATGCTGCGGGCGATCTGGTACTTGCCGAAGAACTGGATGCCGTGAGAGAAAGCGCGCTTGGCGCTGATGTTCAGGGCATTGTAGTGGCCGTTGACGTCGGTGGTCGGGAAATAGACGGGGTTCAAGACGGCGTTCAACGTTCCAAACACCCGGCTGAGGCCGACGATGCGCAGCATCTTGCGGCTCTGGCTGCCCTGATAGCCCACCGTCAGGAAGAAATTCGCCGGCAGTTTCTGCTGCACTTCGGCGGAATAGAGGTAGACATACGGCGTGCGCATGGTGTTCGAGGCGCCCCAGATTTCAATGCTGCCGGCCAAGGGCAACCCCGTCGCCGGGTTGAAGGTGGCCGCCAGCAGGGGATTCGCTGGCCAGCTCAGGGGATTGTTGCTTTGGCCTTCGCTGACGCTGATGAGGCCGCCCATGAACGGAGCGCCCGCCCAGCCTCCGATGGATGCATTGTCATTCACGCTCATGGCGCAGCACAGCCCCTCGCGGAAGAGGAACGGGGGGTTCACGCGGCTGATGGCCGTCATGGTATCGGTGATGCGGTTGTAGGCCACGCCCGCGCCGGCACGAATCACGGTCTTGTTCGAGAACTTCGCGGGAGCCCAGGTAAAACCAAGGCGCGGAGCGAAGTTGTTCTTGTCCGCGGGGTAGAGCGAGCCGCCCACCTGCAGCGTGGCGTTTTGCAGCGGATTGGCACCGGAACCCAGGATGAGATTGCTCTGGTTGCCAAACTTTTCGGTGAGCGGAGCGAAGTATTCATAGCGCAGGCCAACGTTCAACGTCAGGTTAGGACGCAGCTTGATGTCGTCATGGCCGAAGACTGCGAAATCTTTTTGCCGGTAGTATTTGTGAACGTCGGTCGGAGCGCCGGTGCGCGGGTCGATATTGATCCCCTCGTAGATGGGAGCGCCGTTGACGAATTCCCAGAGGCCGTGAGCCACGTAGACGGGCCGGGCCGCGCCAAATTCGTAGTCGTGGTTGTCCTGGTTGGCCACAAAGACGAAGCCGGTCTTGAGCGCATGCCGTCCGATGACCTTGCTGAGCGTGTCCCGGAATTCAAACTGGTTTTGCGCGAACATGCCGGGCGAGTTTGTGCCCTGATTCGCTCCGTATTTGATGCGGTCTCCGGGAATGGCCTCAATTTCAAAGCGCGGCAAATTCCAGGCGACATTCGGATTGGAAGCAAACTGGTTGGCGAAGAAGCGCGTCCAGTTGAAGCGCACTTCGTTGGTCATGGTCGGAGAAAGGGTCCGGCCCCAGAGGATCGAGGCGTACTTATTGCGCGGCTGGAAAGTGAGATCGGCCATGGGCCGACCGTTGGCGCCCAAATCGCCGCTCACGCCGTTAAAGGGCGTCATATAGAAACTGAAAGCAAAGCGGTCCTTGGTCCGCTCGTAATCCACACGGGCGTTGTACTGGTTCCCGCTGGCATGGCTGGGCGCGTAGGTGATGACTTTCTGCAGGTCCGGGATGCCATCCATTCCGCCGCCCGTTGTATTCCCACCGAAAATGTCCACATATTGACCGTAACTCCCTGTGGGAGAGCCCAGATCAACGCCACCGCCAATCACGGTGCAGGCGGAGGCCGAAGGCCAGACGGAATTAAAATCCGCGCAACTGGGCGTGAGCACCTGCGCGATGCGCGGCTGCCAGCCATTGGCGGTGACCAAGTCGCCGACCACCGTGCCGGTGCGATTCGCGGCCATCCATTGCTGCAGCGCCGCGGTTTCGACATACTGCGCTTTGGAATACTGCGCATCGCTGGCGCGATTTCCTTCGTAGGAGAAGAAAAAGAACATTTTCTCCTTGAGGATGGGTCCGCCGATGCTTCCGCCGAATTGCTTCAGGTTCGTCCGAACTTTTAGCGGCGCCTGACCGTCCGGACCGCCCCATTTGCTTTCGCTGTTCAGGCCCGGCCCGTCGTATTTGAAGAAAGCGCTGCCGTGAAGATCATTGCTCCCGCTCTTGGTGACAATCTTGACCTGCGCACCGGTATTGCGGCCGTCCTCGGCCGAATAGGAATTGGCCACCACGGTCATTTCCTGCACGGATTCCTGGTTGGGGGTGAGAATCGCGGCGCCGCCCCAGGTGAGGCTGTTGACGCTGGTGCCGTCGATGGTGAAGTTGTTGCCGCTGTTGCGCTGGCCATTGGCCGTCACTTGCACCTGGTTCTCCACCTGGAAGATGGAAGTGTTCGAGCCGCCGGGGCCGCCGGAGTTGGGAAGATTCGCCGCGCTGCCGTTGGAGGCGCGCGCGCCGTCGCCGAAAACACCGGGAGCCAGCCTCAGCAACTCGTAAGGGTCGCGGCCGATCTGCGGCAGCCGGCTGATCTCTTCGGCGGAGATGGTCGTGCCGATATTGGCGGTCTCCGTCTGGAGGGCGAGCGCTCCGGCGCTGACCGTCACCTTCTCGGCCACCGCCCCCACCACGAGATTGGCGTCGAAGCCGCGCACGGTTTCCGCGGCCACGTCCACGTCGGCGCTGAGCGTCTTGAAGCCGTCCTTGGTCACGCTGACGGTGTATTTTCCCGGAGCCAGTCCGGCGAGGCGGTAAAACCCTTCCGCCGAGCTGACCGTCTCATGGCTGGCACCGGTGCCCTGGTGCGTGGCCATTACTTTGGCGCCGGGCACCACGCCACCCTTGGCATCCATGACCGTGCCCTGCAGCGCGGCATTGAACTGCGCCGCCGCCGGAAACACGAGCACGAACAGACTCAGCAGACAAACTGTCGCAACGAGAAATCGCAGGCGCATATTCATCTCTCTCCCCCTCACATTCGCAACATTCGCAACCGCCAAACCGACCGTAAGAATGTTCTTACTAAATCGATTTAGCTTTCTAGATTCCACCCTTTTATTGCTCTTTCCCGGAACTGTCAAGCGAAATGTTTGTTTCCCGGCGGAATTCCCGGTGGCCTCCTTCCGCCCTCTTCCCGGCCCGCCCTGAACTCCTTTCTTTCCAGCGCCTTGCCACCCGCGGCACATTCCGCTCTTGCCCCCGGCCCGGCTCCTATGCCAGACTGCGCCTCGATGCCTCCCAAAAAAGAACCGCGCACCGCGGCCTCCGGTTCGGCCGGACAATCCATCAGCCAGAAAGCACTGGCCGAACATCTGGGACTTTCCCCGGCCACCATTTCCCTGGTCATCAACCGCTCGCCGGCGGCCCATTCCATTCCTCAGGAAACCAAGGAGCGCATCTTCGCCGCGGCCAAGCGGCTGAACTACCGGCCGAATTTCGCGGCGCGTTCGCTGCGTAAGCAGCGCAGCTTCACCATCGGCGTGGTGGTGCCGGAAATCAGCGAAGGTTACGCGGCGCTGGTGATGAGCGGCATCGAAGACCAGTTGCTGCAGGAAGGATATTTTTATTTTGTGGTCAGCCACCGGCACCGCGAAGATCTGCTGGAGAATTTTCCGCGGCTGCTGATGAACCGCGCCGTGGAAGGGCTGATCGCCGTGGACACTCCCTGCCGCCACTCGATTCCCCTCCCCGTCGTCTCCATCTCCGGCCATAGCGAGGCGCCCGGGGTCACCAACATCGTGCTGAATCACGAACGCGCGGCCATGCTGGCGCTGGATCACCTCTTTCACCTGGGCCACCGCCAGATCGCGTTCATCAAGGGACAGGAATTCAGTTCGGATACGGAAGCGCGCTGGAATGCCATTCTTCTCGCGGCAAAAACATTGGGATTGAAAATACGGCCGAATCTGGTGGCGCAACTGGAAGGGGACGTGCCGTCCCCCGAACTGGGCTATCACGTCGCGCAAAAACTTCTGGGCGGAGGGCAGCGCTTCACGGCCTTGTTTGCCTTCAACGACATTTCCGCGATTGGCGCCATTCGCGCTTTACGGGAAGCCGGGCTGCGCGTTCCCGAGGACGTGTCCGTGGTGGGCTTTGACGACATTCAAAGCGCGGCCTATCAGAACCCCGGGCTGACCACCGTGCGCCAGCCGCTCCGCCAGATGGGCGTGCTCGCGGCGGAAACGGTCCTGCAGCGCATTATCGCGCCCACGCGCCCGGCCGCCAAGAAACTGATCACCGTCGAGCCGGAGCTGATTGTGCGCGGCAGCACCGGACCGGTGAGCGCGGGGCGGGCGTAAGGCGCGGAAAAAAGTTTTCAGTAATCGGTTCTCAGTTTTTTGCTCGCCCATTTTTTGCGGGATCAGCCGTTATGGCGCGGGCGCAGGGACGGAAGGTTTTGGGGCGCTGGCGGGGCGGATTTTTTCAAAAGGGACGATTCCCTGCCCTTCCAGAATGGCATGGTAGCGATCCGCGGGAAGATTCGTCAGGGTCTCCACTTTTCCCGAGGGCCAGCGGATTTCCACCAGGTCCGCTTTCAGCGCATCGCCCAGGCCAAAATGCAGCCGCAGGTCGTTCTGCGAAAGATAGCTTCCACCGCTGCGCACTTCCTCGGTCTGCGTCATTCCGCGGGACACAATCTTGACCCGCGCGCCAATGGCCAGGCGATTGCTCTTCGTTCCGGCCAGTTCCAGGCTGATCCAGTGGCGCCCGGGGATGCCATGATTTTTCAGAATCATGGGCGCGCCTTCCAGGTCCTCCACCACGATGTCCATATTGCCGCTGCCAAAAAGATCGCCCACCGCGAGGCCTCGCGATACGCGTTTCTTTTGCAGCGCCGGCCCGGCCAGATCGCCCGCGTCGCAGAAGTTTCCGTTGCGCGCATTCAAATGGAAGAGCTTGGGCTGGCGGTAATCGCCGGTATTGGGAACGCCTTCCATCTGCGGATAGACATGCCCGCTGACGGCCACGATGTCCAGCCAGCCGTCGTTGTCCGCGTCCAGAAACGCGGCGCCCCATTTGACCCAGGGCAGCGAGGGAACGCCCACGCCGCTGCGGTAGGAGACATCGGTAAAACTGAAATTGCCGTCGTTGCGGTAGAGGGTGTCGTATTCCGCGGTGAAGTTGGTCACGTAGAGCGACGGCCGGCCGTTGTGCAGATAGTCGCCCACGGCAATCCCCATGCTGGCCTGTTCCGCGCCGTCTTCATTCACCGCCGTGCCGGATTCCAGACCGTACTCGGTGAATTTTCCGCCGCCGTCGTTGCGGTAGAGGAAATTGGGCGCGGAATCGTTAGCCACAAAAATGTCCGGGCGGCCGCGGCCGGCAAAATCGGCCCACACCACGCTCATTCCGTACATGCCATGGGCGTCGTCCACGCCGGCCTTCCTGGACACTTCCGTGAAGGTTCCGTCGCCATTATTGTGAAACAGGGAATCTCCGGCTCCGCGCAGGCCGCGCGGGCCGCACTGCACGTCCACGCCGTGAAACTTGCAGTAGCTGGCGCTGCCGAAGACGGGAAGATCATCGAGGTGGAAATCCACGTAGTTGGCCACCATCAGGTCGAGAAATCCATCGCCGTCGTAATCCCCGAAGGCCGCGCCGGTGGACCACCGCCCGTCGGCCACGCCCGCCTGCGCGGTCACGTCCGTAAAGGTTCCGTCGCCATTGTTGCGGTAGAGCACGTTGCCACCCAGGCAAGTGATGTAGAGATCCGGCCAGCCGTCGTTGTTGTAGTCGCCCACGGCGCCGCCCATGGCGAAGCAGGGATGCGCCAGGCCGGACTTGGCGGTCACGTCCGTGAAGGTTCCGTCGTGATTGTTGTGATAGAGGGCGCCGGAAACCTTTTCGCCGCGGTTGGCCATCTCCACGGTGGGCGCGTTGGTAAAATAGATGTCCGGCCAGCCGTCGCGGTCATAATCCACCAGCAGCACGCCGCCGCTCATGGATTCCACCAGATACCTGTTCTCCGGCGAAGAAGTATGCGTGAAGCGTATGCCGCTCTTCTCCGTCACATCTTCCAATTGCGGGATGGGGCGCGCGGCGCATTTTTTGGCTCCGGCACCCGGACGCGGAGCAGGCGGTTCGGGATGTCCGCCCTGCGCCGCCGCGGGAGCCGCGCGGAACAGCAGGCAGGCGAGCAGGCATGCCTGCGCCAACAGGAGCCGATGTTTTTTTCTTTCTACCCGGGCGTGAATCATTTTGGCGGCGCATCCTTCCGTGATTGTTTCTCTTGCGGCGATCGCTTGCGCAGCGCTTCGGCCAGGGCATACTCGCGGCCGGCTTCTTCGGCCCTTCCGGCTTGGCGCAGGAACTCCTCCAGGGCGAGATGCAGCGCGAGGTTTTCCGGATTGGCCTTCGCCAAGGCTTCCAGCTGGGCCGGCCCATTTTCCGGATCGGCAAGCAGCGCCTGGCGGAAAGAGTTGAGTGCGCGCTGCGTCTCGCCGAGTTCCTCCCACAGACTTCCCGCGCGCAGGCGGTCTTCCGCGAGCAGATTCGCTGCGCTCTTCTCGTACTGCTCCAGCGCGTTCGCGGCTTCTTTTGCGTTCCCGCTCCGGGCGAGAGAACCGGCCCAGGCATATCCGAGATGGGTATCGTGCGGGGCGCGGGCGGCCATGGGCCGCAGCGTTTTCACGGCATTGGAAAATTCGCCGGTCTCCCAATAGGCCAGCCCCAGCAGACCGCGCGCCTGCTCATCGCCGGGCGCCTGCTGAAGAACGATCGAAAGCAGGCGAATCGCTTGCGCATGTTCCCCGGAAAAATACGCCGCCAGGCCCAGATTGCGCCGCAGTCCGGGCATTTGCGGAACCCAGCGCTCGGCTTCGCGATAGTGCCGGTAGGCCAGGCTGTATTTTTCCTCGAGAGCCTCGGCGGTCGCCAGGTCGTTGAAGGACGCGCCCAGAATTTCCCGCAGGTTCTTCTCCGCGGCTCGCGCCGGATTTCGCGGGGACCGCGCGGCGGGCGAAGCCGCGGAAAACGCATTCTTCTCTTCCGTTTCCGGAAGATAGGGCACCACCGCTCCCCCCACGCCCGCGCCGCCGCGCGCATTCATCGCCGCCACTTTTTTCTGCGTGGCGGCCTGTTCGGCCAATTGCAGCTCGCGCGCCTTCTGCAGCAACACCTCGCCTTCTTTCCGTTTTCCGGCGGCCAGCATCATCCGTCCCAGTCCAAAATAGGCTTTGCGCACAGCCAGGTGCTTTTCGGCGCCGCCGCCGCGCGCCGCCAGGGCGATGGCCTTGCGAAAATCGGCCTGTGCGGAGGCTCCGTCCCCGCGCCCCTGCGCGCTCAAGCCCAGATAGAGCCACACCTCGGGCAGCGACGGATTCAGTTCCGCGGCCCGATGCAGATACTTTTCGGCCGCGGCGAAATCCTTTTCGTTGGTGGCGAAAAAACCGAGAAGATAGCTGGCCAGAAAGTGCCGCGGATTCAGCCGCAGTTCCTCCCGCAGATGCTCCTTCGCTTCCGCGGTGGGATTCCACTCGTTGGCCTGCAGCAGCGAGATGGCCCAGAAATAATGGGCATGGGGCGTGCGCGGATCCAGCCGCAGCGCGGCGCGGAATTCCTGCACGGCCTCTTCGTTCCGTTGCCGCTCCTGATACCCCCGCCCCAGCAGCACCCGCGACCACCCATGCTCCCCGGTCAGCTCCAGCATCTGCCGGAAGCGCTCCGCCGCCTTCTCTTTCTCTCCCAATCCGGCATAGGCGATTCCCAGCGCGTAGAGCGATTCCGCGTCGCGGCGCAATTCCAGCGCGTGCTCGAGCGCCTCCACCGCGCCGGCATAATCCTTCTTTTGCAGCAGGGCTTCGCCTTTGATGTTCCAGGCCAGCGCATTGCGCGGGTCCTTCTCGATGGCCGCGGCGGCTTGCCGCAGCGCCTCTTCCGTTTTCTTCGCCTGAAAACCGATGATGGCCAGTTCCACGCGGGTTTCCGCCGTGTCCTCGTACGCCAGCGAATCGCGGCAGAATTGCGCGGCCTCTTCGTAGGCCTTTTCATTCAGGCGGATGCTGGCCATTCCCGCCAGCCCCGCGGCTATCACCCGTTCGCTGGCCCGGCCGATGGCCGCCGGGTCGCCCGTCTTGCGCGCCTCCAGGGCCTCCCGCAGACGGCGCTGAAATTCATCGGCGGATTCCGTTGGCGCCGCGGCAGACTGCGGCGCGGGCGCGGCAAGCGCCGCTCCCGCGCAGAAAAGCAGCAGGACCAGCGCGAAGCGCAGCACTCGCGAAGGAGAAAGGATTGCCCGCGTCTCCAATGGCGGAGGCGCATGCGGGAGAGAAAACGTCCGTGTGGCCGGGAAATTCATGGGCAAGCGCCGATTCTAGCACACGCGAGTTTTCTCCAGCCTGCGTTCGTTCGCTTCGCCGCGGTGCCACCGGGTATATACTGGCGCCGCGATGAATTCCGTCCTGGCTCAAAAGTCCTCCGCGCACGCGCCGGGGAAGCCATCTTCGGGGAGGCTCTTGCTGCATGCCGGATTCGTGTTCACCGGCATGGCCACCGTTCTGCTCGGGCCGCTGCTTCCCTTTCTCGCCGCACGCTGGGGCCTTTCCGATGGACAGTCCGGCCTCTTCTTCACCGCGCAGTTTACCGGCTCTCTTTGCGGCACGGCCCTCACCAGCCTGCTTCTCCCGCGCCGCGGCTTTCGTTTTGTTTTTCGCGCCGGCTATTCCTTGATGGCCTGCGGAATCGGGCTGCTCTGGCATTTCTCCTGGCTGGGGGCGCTTTTCTCCGTCACGGCCTATGGCGTTGGTCTGGGCCTGGTGATTCCCGCGACAAATTTGTGGGCCGGAGAAACCGCGGGGAAATCACGAGCCGCGGCCATCGCTTTCCTGAATCTCTCCTGGGGCGCCGGCGCCATCGCCTGCGCCCCGTTGCTCGGCCTGCTGGCGCGGCAAGGAGGGCCTGGCCCATTCCTGACCGGGCTGGGCCTAACACATGCCGCCGTGGCTCTGCTGGCGGCGTTTCTCGCGAAACATAAAATGGAATCGGCGCAAGCGGCTCCGGCGCCTTGCCCGCCGGTTGTTTCGCGCAAACCCGGACAGGCAACGTACATCTCGCTGGGAATTCTTTTCTTTCTCTACGTGGGCATCGAAAACGCACTGGGCGGCTGGGTGGCCACCCATGCGCAGCGCATCAGCGGCGGCTCGCTGCGGATTCTGACGCCCGCGCTTTTCTGGGGAGGGCTGCTATTGGGAAGGGCTCTATTGCCTGCCCAACTGAAACTGGCGCGCGAGGGCCGGATCGTCATGGCCAGCCTGCTGCTAGCCGCAAGCGGGACACTTCTGCTGCTGTCCGCCCAATCCGGAGCGGCTCTGGCTGCGGGCACCGCCGCCGCCGGCCTGGGCTTGGCGGCGGTCTATCCCCTATTCATTGCCAATATGACGGCAACCTACGGCGCCCGGGCCCGGCGCAGTGGCGCGCTCTTTTTCAGCCTGAGCGCCTGCGGAGGCGCCGTGCTGCCCTGGATGGTCGGAGCAATCTCGGCGCAGGGGACCACCCTGCGGACCGGACTGCTGGTTCCTTTTGCGGGAATCCTTTTCATGATGGGCATCTGGAAGCTGCGGCCGATCGAAGCGGCTGAATCGCGCGACCAACCCACTGCGTAAGAAACAAGACCCAGCACCACTGGATCTCTTTGGCAATACATTCAATCCAGGGCCTGTCTTGGGACGCACGCTTTTCGCTTATTCTTTTCGGCCAAACATCGCGCTCCCCTGAGATATACTTTCTCCGCGGGTAAATTCCGGAGGCATGGCGATGAAACCGTTTTTGGCTGGTGTTGTTCTTGGCATCCTGGCGTTCACGGCGGGCATCTGGTTCTATTTTTCCACGGGCATGGTGCCGGTGGCGGTCACCGACCCGGACATGCCCTTTGAAGCGCTGCTGGCGCGGAAGGCCCTTCATGCGCGCATTGAAAAACAGGGGGACAAACCCTCGCCGGTTCCCGCGGACGAGAAAAATCTTCTCGCCGGAGCCACGGTGTACGTGCAGAACTGCGCCGTCTGCCATGGACTGCCCGGGCAGGCCAAAACCACCATCGCCGAAGGCCTCTACCCCAAACCGCCGCAGCTCTTCAAGGGCCACGGCGTGACCGATGATCCGGCGTCGGAAAGCTATTGGAAAGCGGCCAACGGCATCCGCCTGACGGGAATGCCCGGGTTCAAGAACGCGCTGTCGGAGACGCAGCTGTGGCAGGTCAGCCAGTTGCTGGCCAACGCGGATAAGATTACCGAGCCGGTGAAAAAGGCGCTGGCGCCGGCGGCGCCGGCCGCTTCCGGACCGGCGCACTGAGCGTGTCATCCGAGGAGCGGAAAGGGCAACCGCGGAGGCTTTTCCTCTCATTACATTTACTTATGTTGTTTCCTATATTTATTAATTTGACTGATTCTCCCGCCCCCCGTCATACTTTCCCTGTCTTTGTCGCGGGATCTCTATGGCCCTCTGCGCGAACCAACCGGATCTCGGTCTGACCGGCGAGGAAAGCCGAAGCGCCGGGCGAATTTTCTCCTGGATACGGATGGTGAACGGAGATAGCGGCGGATGAGCGCGGTCTAGGAAAGCAATCTTTTCAGTTTCCCGGGCCATCATCCAAGCGGTGATGGCCCGAATTTTTTTGCCCGCCGCGGCGGGCAGTCCACAGGAGGACGGAACGTTGACGCAAACGACTCCACGACCGAGAAGCGCGGCGCTGACCGACGGGGCGCACCGCTCCGCCGCGCGAGCCATGCTGCGCGCCACGGGCCTGAACGACGAAGATCTTTCGCGCCCGCTGGTGGGCATCGCCAACACATGGATCGAGATCGGACCCTGCAACTATCACCTGCGCGAATTGGCCGTGCACGTCAAGGCGGGCGTACGCGCCGCCGGGGGCACGCCGATCGAGTTCAACACCGTTTCCATTTCCGACGGCATCACCATGGGCACGGAGGGCATGCGCACGTCGCTGGTCAGCCGCGAAGTGATCGCCGATTCCATCGAACTGGTGGCGCGGGGAAATCTCTTTGACGCGCTGGTGGTGCTGGTGGGCTGCGACAAAACCATTCCCGGCGGGGCCATGGCGCTGGCGCGGCTGAATATTCCGGGATTGATTCTCTACGGCGGCTCGATCGCGCCCGGGCAGTTTGAAGGACATTCGGTCACCATTCAGGACGTTTTTGAAGCCATCGGCGCGCACGGACGCGGCAAGATCACGGACAAGCAACTGCACGATCTGGAATGTTCGGCCTGCCCCGGCGCGGGCGCTTGCGGCGGACAGTTCACCGCCAACACCATGGCGCTGGTGTGCGAATTTCTGGGCCTGGCTCCCATGGGACTTTCGAGCGTCCCGGCCACGAGCGATCTCAAGCAAGCCGCCGGACACAAAGCCGGAGAGATTGTGATGGACCTTCTGCGGCGAGATCTGCATCCGCGAAGCATCATCACTTCCAAGTCCATCGAGAACGCCATTGCCGGAGTGGCGGCGACGGGCGGCTCGACCAACGCCGTGCTGCACCTGCTGGCCATTGCGCAGGAGGCCGGACTGCCGCTGGCCATTGAGGATTTCGACCGCATCAGCGCGCGCACTCCCCTGCTGGCCGATCTCAAGCCCGGCGGGCGATTTGTGGCCACGGATCTTTACGCGGCGGGCGGGACGGCGCTCGTTGCGCAGCGCCTGCGCGAAGCCGGGCATCTGCACGGCGAGTGCATCACCGTCACCGGAAAAACGATTGGCGAAGAAGCTGCCGCAGCGAAAGAAACTCCCGGCCAGGAAGTTGTCCTCCCGGCCGCCAAGCCGCTCAAGACCAGCGGCGGGCTGGTCATCCTGAAAGGCAATCTCGCTCCGGAAGGCTGCGTGGTGAAAGTGGCGGGCCACGATGTGCAGAAATTCAGCGGCCCGGCGCGCGTTTTTGAGAGCGAGGAAGCCGCGTTCGCGGCGGTGCAGGCCAGCCGCATTCAGGCCGGGGATGTCGTGGTGATTCGCTACGAGGGACCGCGCGGCGGACCGGGCATGCGCGAGATGCTGGCGGTCACGGCGGCGCTGGTGGGCGCGGGGCTGGGCGATTCCGTGGCCCTGCTCACTGACGGGCGCTTCTCCGGAGCGACGCACGGGCTGATGGCCGGGCACGTTGCGCCGGAAGCGTTTAACGGCGGACCCATCGCGGCGGTGCGCGACGGCGATACCATCGTCTTCGATCTTCCCGCGCGCGCCTTGCGCGTGGAACTTTCCACCGAAGAAATCTCCGGCCGCCTGCGCAACTTCGCGCCGCCCGCGCCGCGCTTCACCAGCGGCGTAATGGCCAAATACGCCTATCTGGTTTCTTCCGCGGCGCGCGGAGCCATCACCACCGTGCCGGCGGATAAGCCCTCCGGCGTTTCTCCTTCCGTTCAGACACCGGCTCCTGCGAGGACTCTATGAAGCTAACCGGCGCGCAAATTATTTGTGAAACGCTGCACCGTCTTGGCGTTCGCCATCTTTTTGGCTATCCCGGCGGAGCGATTCTGCCGACGTACGACGCCATCGGGAAGTCGCCGCTGCATCACGTCCTGGTGCGCCACGAGCAGGGCGCCACGCACATGGCCGACGGTTACGCGCGGGCCAGCGGCGGAGTCGGCGTGGCCATCGCCACATCGGGCCCCGGAGCGACGAACATGGTCACGGGCATCGCCACGGCCATGCTGGACTCTTCGCCGGTGGTCTGCATTACCGGGCAAGTCGGCAGCAAGCTGCTCGGCAGCGACGCCTTCCAGGAAGTCGACATCACCGGCATCACCATGCCGATCACCAAGCACAACGTCATCGTCACCCAAACCGAAGACATCGCCCGCAGCATCCGCGAGGCCTTCGTCATCGCCGCCTCCGGACGGCCCGGGCCGGTCCTGGTGGACATCACCAAGGACGCGCAGCAAGGCACGACCACGCTCAACTGGGACGCCACCGAGCCCAAGCTGCCGCCCAAGCGGCCGCGCGTGGCGCACGATCAGGACGCCTTTGAACGCGCCGTGGAGATGATCAATTCCGCCAAGCGCCCCGTGCTGCTCGCGGGCCACGGCGTGCAGATCGCCGGAGCCGTGGACGCCCTCGACCGCTTCGTGCGCCGCAGCAATATTCCCGTGGCCATGACCCTGCTGGGCATCGGCACCTTCCCGGCCACCGATCCGCTCAATCTGGGCATGATGGGCATGCACGGGGAAGCGTGGGTGAACCGCGCGGTGCAGGAGTCCGACCTGCTCATCGCCGTGGGCATGCGCTTTGACGATCGGGTCACCGGCGACCTGCGCAACTACGCCACCAAGGCCAAAAAGATTCACATCGAGATTGACCGCTCGGAAATCAACAAGAACGTGAAGGTGGACGCCGCCCTCGTCGGCGACGCGCGGGAAATGCTCGAACACCTGATTCCCTGCCTGGAAAAGACCGAGCGCGGCGAGTGGCTCCGCTACATCCGCGAACTCAAGGGCGATTCCGCCGTGCGCGACATCCAGTCTCTGCCAGATACCGGGCATCTCTACGCCGCGCACGTCATCAGCGACCTCTGGAAAGAGACCAAGGGGCAATCGCTGGTGGTCAGCGACGTGGGCCAGCATCAGATGTGGGAAGCGCAGTATTACCACCACAACCGCCCGCGCTCGCTGATTACCTCCGGCGGACTGGGCACCATGGGCTTCGCGCTGCCCGCGGCCATTGGGGCGAAATTCGCCTGCCCCAACGAGGAAGTCTGGGTGATAGTGGGCGACGGCGGCTTCCAGATGACCATGTGCGAACTGGCCACCATCGTTCAGGAAAAAATCAATTTGAAAATCGCCATCGTCAACAACGGATTTCTGGGCATGGTCCGCCAGTGGCAGGAGTTTTTCTACGACAAGCGCTACGTGGCCACGCCGCTGATTGCTCCCGACTTCACCGCGCTGGCCGGCGCCTTTGGCATCCAGAGCGAGCGGGTATCCACGCGCGGGGACGTGCTTCCGGCGATTCGCCGGGCGCGCGAATCCTCGGAAACGGTGTTGCTGGATTTCCGCGTCGAGCAGGAAGATTCCGTCTACCCGATGGTGCCCGCCGGCGCTTCGCTGCATGAAATGATCCGGCGGCCCAGCCCGCTGGTGGAAACCTCGACGGAGCCGTGAGGAGCCTTATGAAAACAATCGTCGCTTACGTGGAAAACAAGCCCGGCGTGCTCAATCGCGTGGCTTCGCTGGTCCGCCGCCTGGCCATCAATATCGATTCGCTCACGGTGGGCCCCACGGAAAATGAAGAGATCGCGCGCATGACCATCGTCGTGCATACCGACGAGCAGGGCGCGCGGCGGGTCACGGCCTGCCTGGAAAAGCTTGTGGACGTATTGCTGGCGGAGAATATTTCCGGGCGGCCCACCGTCGTCCGCGACCTGGCGCTCATCAAGGTTTCGGCCAATCAGGAGTCCCGGCCGCATCTGATGGATCTGGTCAAGGTGTTCCGCGCGCGCGTGGTGGACGTTTCGCCCGAATCGCTCATCCTGGAAATTTCAGGGACCGTCGGAAAAATTGACAGTCTTCTGGAAGTCCTGCGGCCCTTCGGCGTGCTGGAGATGGCCCGCACCGGCAGCGTGGCCATGACCCGCGGCGCGGACCAGCTTCGCCCGCCCATGCCCGCCGCCGATACGCACGTGATTGAAATGCCCAGCCATGCGCATCCGCCGGCGGGCAAAAAGGCGGAAGCGCCGCTGGCGCTGCCAAAAGTTTAAGATTCGCAAATCCTTGGGAGGAACGACAAATGGCTAAGATGTATTACGACAAAGACGCGGACCTGGCCCTGATCCAGGGCAAGAAAGTGGCCATCATCGGCTACGGTTCGCAGGGACATGCTCACGCCCTGAACCTTCGCGACAGCGGAGTGGAGGTGCGCGTGGGCTTGCCGGAGAAGAGCGGCTCCCGCGCGCGCGCGCAAAAGGACGGCGTGACCGTGCTGACTCCGGCGGAAGCCGCGGCCTGGGCCGACGTCATCATGATCCTTATTCCGGACACCAAGCAGCCCGCGCTCTATAAGAACGACATCGCGCCACACCTGAGCGCCGGCAAAATGCTCATGTTCGCCCACGGCTTCAACATCCGCTTCGGCACCATCACTCCGCCGGCCAACGTGGACGTGACCATGATCGCGCCCAAAGCGCCTGGCCATCGCGTTCGCGAAGTGTTTACCGAAGGCGGCGGCACGCCCGGCCTGCTGGCCGTGCATCAGGACGCCACCGGCAAGGCCAAGGCACTGGCGCTCTCCTACGGCCGTGGCATCGGCTGCACCCGCGCCGGAGTCATCGAAACCACTTTTACCGAAGAGACGGAAACGGATCTATTCGGCGAACAGGCTGTGCTCTGCGGCGGCGTCAGCGCGCTGATCAAGGCCGGCTTCGACACGCTGGTGGAGGCTGGGTATCAGCCCGAAGTGGCCTATTTTGAGTGCATGCACGAGCTGAAGCTGATCGTGGACCTGATCTACAAGGGCGGGCTCAACTACATGCGCTATTCCGTCAGCGACACCGCCGAATATGGCGACTACACGGGCGGCCCGCGGCTGGTGACCGACGCGACGCGCAACGAAATGCGCAAGATGCTGGCGGAAATTCGCAGCGGGGAGTTCGCCAAGACCTGGGTTGCGGAAAATGAGAACGGCTGCCCCAATTTCAAGGCCATGCGCAAACGCGAAGCCAGTCATCCCATCGAGACTCTTGGCCCGGAACTCCGCGCCATGATGCCTTTTCTGCAGCCGGTGATCGCCCCGAAACAGGGCGAATAGCCTCGCTTCCGGCACCGTCCCGGCCACGCGCCGGGATGGCCGCCGGGCGAGTTGACAAGCCACGCGTTTTGAGCAATTCTCAGCCCATCATGCCCAAAAAGAATAATAAAGCGCGCGCCCTGGGTCCTACCCTTGCCGAGCGCATCGAGCATCTCAGCGTCAAGCGCCAGGAAATTGTCCGCCCCATTCTCGAGCACCCGCGCGAATACGTGCTGCTCAGCGTCCGGGCCATGGCCCAGCGCCTAAAGACCGACCCCGCCACCATCGTGCGCATCGTGCGCGGACTGGGCTTTGCCAGCTACCGCGAATTCCGGCAGCACCTGCACGACCTCTCGATTGCTTTCGCCACTTCCCTGGACACCATGAAGATGGCCGGCGGGAAGGAGACCAGCGTTCCAGACCATCTCCGCCAGACCATGGAACAGGACTTCAAGAACCTGCAGGGATTGAAGAACAGCCTGGATCCCCAGCGCATCCTCGCCGCCGCCCGGCGGATCCGCTCCGCGCGGCGCATTCTGATCCTGGCCGGAGACCTGGCGGAAACGCTGGCCTATTTTCTGGATTATCAGGGCAGCATTCTGGGATTGCCCTTTACCTCGGCCACTTCCTCGGGACGAATCGCGCATCTGGTGCGCAACGCCACTTCCCGCGACGTGGTCATCGCCATCAGCTTCCGCCGGGGACTGCGCCAGACGGTCGAGGGAGTGCAGCAGGCGAGCGTCCGCGGAGCCTATTGCATCGGCATCGCCGACACGTTCGTCTCACCCTTGGCCCGCCTGTGCGACGAACTTTTTCTGGCGCCGGTCGAGTCGCCCTCCTATGCAGCCTCCTATGTCGCACCCATGGCGCTGCTGAACGCGCTGCTCTCCGCTTGCGGCGAACTCAACCGCCCCAAGACCATTGCGATCGTCAAGCAGGTGGCCGAGGAACAGCGCAAGGGATTCCGCTGGTACTCCGCCTGATCGCTTTCCCGCCCGGAGCGACGCTGAAATAGATTCAATATTCACCGCCGGTTCTCCTATACTTATCTTCGCTGTCGATTCCCTTTCCGGAGGCATTCCACCGTGAGCCCTCTCCGTCTTCTGCGCTTGTTCTGCTGTGCGGCTTTCCTGCTGGCCGCCAGCCTGCTGCATTCGATTCCGGCCGCGGCCCAGGCTCCGGAGTTCGACATCATCATCCGCAACGGGCATATCGTGGACGGCGCCGGAAATCCCTGGTACGCCGCCGACGTGGCCATTCGCGGCGATCGCATCGCCAAAATCGGTGACCTGCGCGGAGCGAAGGCCGCCCGCGAAATCGATGCCGCCGGGCGCATCGTTTCCCCCGGCTTCATTGACATGCTGGGCCAGTCCGAAATCTCCCTTCTGCTGGACAAGCGCGCCCTCAGCAAGCTCGCTCAGGGCATCACCACGGAGATTACCGGCGAGGGCGGCTCGGCCGCTCCGCAAAACGAGAAGACCCTGGCGGCCCTGCAGCCCATGCTCACGCACCTTGGCCTGACCGTGGACTGGACCACGCTGGACGGCTATTTCCGCCGCCTGGAAAAACAGGGCACGGCGCTGAACTTCGGCACCTACGTCGGCTCGGCGCAGGTACGCGAGGCCGTGCTGGGAGACGAGGACCGTCCGCCCTCGGCGCAAGAATTGGAACAGATGAAGTCGCTGGTCGAGCAGGCCATGAAGGACGGCGCGATGGGCCTTTCCAGCGCGCTAATCTATCCGCCGAATACCTACGCCAAAACCGACGAACTCATTTCCCTCGCCAAGGTGGCCGCGCAGTACGGCGGCATCTACGCCACGCACATGCGCAGCGAAGGCGTCCGCGAGCAGCCGGCGCTCGACGAAGCCATCCGCATCGGACGCGAAGCGGGCCTGCCCGTGGAAATTTTTCACCTCAAGGTCAGCGGAAAGACCCGCTGGGGCGGCATGAAAGGCGTGGTGGCCAAGATTCAGGCGGCGCGCGACTCCGGCCTGGACATCGCTGCGGATATGTATCCCTACACCGCGGGAGCCACTGCGCTGGCCTCCGCACTGCCTCCCTGGGTCGCCGATGGCGGCACCCAGAAGCTGCTGGAGCGGCTCCAAGATCCGGCCATCCGCGCGCGCATCAAGAAGGAACTGACCGCGGGCGCTCCCGGCATGGAAAACCTCTATGTGGACTCCGGCGGAGCCGCGGGCATCCTGGTATCTTCGGTGACCAATTCCGAATTGAAGAAGTTCGAGGGCAAACGCCTCTCCGAGGTCGCCGCCTCCTGGAAGAAAACTCACCTGGACACCTTCCTGGACTTTGTCCTCGAGGATGAAGCTTTGACCGGAGCCATCTATTTTATGGCCTCCGAACCCGACCTGCGGCTCGGCCTGCAGCAGCCCTGGACCAGCATCGGCCTGGACGCCAATGCCATGTCGCTCGACGGTCCCACCTATGAGCCGCACACGCACCCGCGCGCCTTCGGCTCCATGGCGCGCTTCCTGGGCTATTACTCCCGGGACCAGCATCTCCTGCCTCTCGAAGCCGCCATCCGCAAGATTACTTCCCTGCCCGCCCAGCGCCTCCGTCTGGCCGGCCGCGGCCTGCTCCTCCCCGGCTATTTCGCGGACATCGCCATCTTCGACGCCGCAAAGATCAAGGACAACGCCACCTACGAGCGGCCGGCCCGGCTGGCCACCGGCGTGGACACGGTAATCGTCAACGGCCAGGTCGAATACGACCGCGGCACGCTCAGCGGCGCCGCCGCGGGGCGCATTCTGCGCGGCCCCGGCTATCAGCCGTCTACGGCCAGGTAATCGTCCTCGAACGCGCCCGCAAAGCCTAAATTGACTTCCCGGCCCGCGGGCGTATCGTTAAGAAATGGTCCAGCCACACCCATCAAGGAGGGTCCCCACGATGCAACGCAAGCTGTTTTTGGTTATCACCTGTTTCACTCTTCTGGCCTTTACCGGATGCAAGTCCGCCACCACCGACCAAGCCGATTCCGGCACTTCCGGCGACGCCGCCACTTCTTCTTCCTCGGAGAAAGGCAGCTCCGCGAAACATTCGAGAGAGCGCGGCTCCTCTGAACGTGGTTCGGCAGAACGCGCCCCAGCGCCCGCTCCCAAGCCCGTCGTCGTCGCTGAAGGAACGGACATCTCCGTCGTTCTCGACCAGGAACTTTCTTCCAAGAACGCCGAAACCGGGCAGTCCTTTGACGCCACTGTCTCCGCCGACGTGCAGGGAGAAGACGGCAAGCTGGCGATTCCCAAGGATGCGCGCGTCAAGGGCACCGTTCGCGACGCCAAATCCGCGGGACGCTTCAAGGGCAACGCCGCTCTGGTTCTGGCGCTGACCTCCGTCACCGTCGGAGGCACTTCCTACGACATCGAGACGGGCGACGCCACCTCCGCGGGCAAGGGCCGTGGCAAGCGTACGGCTGAATTTGCCGCGGGCGGGGCCGCAGCAGGAGCCATCATCGGCGCCATCGCCGGCGGAGGCAAAGGCGCAGCCATCGGAGCGGGAGCAGGCGCGGCAGCCGGCACCGGCACGGGCGCCGTGACCGGCAACCGCGAAATCACGCTTCCGGCCGAAACGCCTCTAACCTTCAAGCTGTCCAAGGCACTGAAGGTTCGCCGCTAAGACGCGCTTCGTTTCTCCGGCACAATTGACCAACCAACCGGGCAGAGGGCCTTGCGCTCTCTGCCTTTTTTTTGCCCGGCCCACAGGCGCGCGAGCGAACACGGTGTACTATATTCCTCGTAAATTGAGGACAGCACGGTTTCTTGCGCTCCCAGGAGGAGTTCCTTGCCACCCATGCAGACCGCCATCATCACCGGCGCGGGCAGCCCCGGCGGAATCGGCTTCGCCATTGCCCGCCAGATGCACGCCGCCGGCATTCGCGTGATCATCACCTCGACCACCGAACGCATTCACGAACGCGCGCGCGAACTGGACCCCGCCGGAAAGAACGTAATCTCCCTGACCGCCGATTTAACTGTCGAAGCCGAAGTCCAGAAACTCGTCGAAACCGCGCTGGCCTCCGCCGGGCAGGTGCATATCCTCGTCAACAACGCCGGCATGGTGCAGCTCGGCGAAACCATGCTCAGCAAACCGCTGCGCGAAATGACCTACGCCGAATGGCAGCGGCAGATCGCCATCACACTGAACACCGCCTTCTTGATGACCCGCGCCGTTCTGCCCTCCATGACCGCGCGGCGCTACGGGCGCATCGTCAACGTCACCTCCGTCACCGGCCCGCTCGTCAGCAACATCGGCTCTTCGGCCTACGGCGCGGCCAAGGCCGGAATGGACGGCATGATGCGCGCCGTGGCCCTCGAAACCGCCCGCGACGGCATCACCATCAACGGCGTGGCTCCCGGCTGGGTCACCACCGCCTCCACCACGGAGGAAGAAAAAATCGCCGGAACGCACACGCCCATGGGCCGGGCCGCCTCGCCCGACGAAGTCGCCGCCGCCGTCTGCTTCCTGGCCACGCCCGAGGCCTCCTACATCACCGGGCAGGCACTGGTGGTGGACGGCGGCAACACGTTACAGGAATCGAAAGGCTAGGGCACTTGTCGCGCTCTTCCCGTCCGGCCGCTCTCGATCGCCTCTGCGTGGTCCTGGTGGCCACGCGCAATCCGCTCAATATCGGCGCAGCCGCGCGGGCCATGAGCAATTTCGGTTTTGCCCGTCTGCGCGTGGTCAACCCCTTTGATCCTTCCTACCGCGAGGCCCGCTCCGCCGTCGGCGCTTCCCCCGTGCTCGAAGCTGCCGAACAGTTCGCCTCCGTCGCGGACGCGGTGGCCGATTGCTCGCTGGTGATCGGCACGACCGCCGCCACGCGGCGCGAATTGCAGCATCCGCTCTATACGCTTACCGCCGCCGCCCCCTTTCTGCGCAAATCTCTCGGCCACGGCCGCGTCGCTCTTCTTTTCGGCTCCGAAAAGACCGGCCTGCACAACGAAGACCTCGCGCACTGTCACTGGCTGCTGCGCATCCCCACCCACGCGCAACAACCCTCCATGAACCTCGGGCAAGCCGTGGCCATCTGCCTGTACGAACTGGTTCGTTCCTCCGCGCCCGCCGCAAAGCCGAAAATGCAGAAACGCGCCACGGCCGGCGCCATCGAGCGCATCTCCCTGCTTTTATTTGAATTAATGAAGGTCAGCGGCTATCTGTACCCCAAACCGGTCCGCACGGACATGGAAAAGCTGCGCCGCCTGGTGCTGCGCATGAATATCTCCGCGCGCGACGCCGCCACCTGGCAGGGCATCCTGCGAAAGATCGTGTGGCAAATGGAAAAGGGCAGCAAGCCGAAAAGCTGACCGCGGAATTCGCGCCGCGAGCCCGCTACGCGTGATAGTGCAGACTTTCCGGCAAGTACGGGTCGCCCACCGGAACCAGCGGCGCCTGCCGCAGGCCCCGGATCACCGTCAGGCCGAAGACTCCAATGAGCGCCAGGAACGCGCCCGCCTCCCACAAATGAAATTCCGGATTCGCTCCCATCACCGGAGGCAGGAACATCAGGTACAGGTCCAGCGCGCGCCCCAGAACCACGATCACCGCGGCCCAGGCCACCACGCGCGGATTGCGCTTGTTTCCCCGCGGCAGCAGCAGGAAGAACGGAACCACCCAATTCAGCAGCGCGGTCAGCACGAACAGCGCCAGCCACGGCCCGTCCGTGCGCTTGATGAAATAGAGCGTCTCTTCCGGAAGATTGGCGTACCAGATCAGCATGTACTGCGAAAACCAGATGTACATCCAGAACGTGGCGAAGGCAAATAGCAGCGTGCTCAAGTCCTGCAAGTGCTCGCGGCTGGCCGTCCCCCGCAGCGCGTCGCGCCGCAGCCACACCACCAGCAGGGCCATCACCGCCAGTCCGCTTTCAAAAAGCCCGGCGAAATTGTAAACGCCGAAAATCGTGCTGTACCAGTGCGGTTCGAGCGACATCACCCAGTCGTAGCTGGCCAGCCAGAACGACAGCCCGAAGACCACCAGGAACGCCGTGCCCACCGCCGTATTCTTTTGCGTCGCGGCAAAGGCTCCGGTGGAATCCTGTCCGCGCGAGGTGCGCAGCAGCACCGCGCGAAAAATCAGCCACAGAGCGATGTAAAAAACCGCGCGGCCCACGAAGAACGGATGCGAGAGCCAGGTCTGCTTGAAGCCCATGTAGCCTTCGGCGGTGTTAAAATGCTCGCCGTACCAGGAATAAATTCCCGGCCGCGCCAGAAAAACCGTCAGCACTCCCACCGCGCCGACGGGCACTGCCGCGGTCATCGCTTCCGGCACACGGCGGATGGCCACGCTCCAGCCCGCGCCGGTGGCGTAATGCAGTGCCACGAAAAACAGTCCCGCCAGTCCCAGGCAGACCAATGCGTAGCTGGCCATCAGGAAATCCAGCCAGGCGCGTTGCGGGGCAAAATAAAATCCCGCGCCCAGCGCGGCCAGCCCCACGACCGCCAGCCCCTGAAAGCGCCGCAGCACCCGCGCAGACGGCGTAAACGGAATCGTTTCGGCTATCACGACGCTCCTCCTGGTACCGTTCCCGCCGCCTTCGGCGCCGGCACAGCCGCCGGAGCGCTCGCGACTTCTTTCAGCGCCTTGGCCTGCAATCCGCGCACATACGTAATGGCTTTCCAGCGGTCCTCGCGCGAAAGCTGTCCCGCATAGGACGGCATATTGTTCTGCCCGTAGCTCAGGATGTGGAACATCTGCCCGTCCTTCATCTTCAGGGCGTGCTCGGCCAGCAGCGAAGGCGGCGCGGGATATCCCCGCATCGGCACCGGCCCGTCTCCACGTCCCGCGCTGCCGTGGCAAACCTGGCAAAAATTCGTGAAGACGAACGCTCCGCGCGCCTGCACGGCGGCGTCCGGCGCGCCATAGGGAGTCTTCAACTCTTCCGCTGCGCGCAGCGCCTCGGCGGGCGTGGCCGCATAATGCAGCGGGAGTTGGCCGCGCGCGATGGTTCCCGCCACCGGCACTTGTAGTGTTTTCCCGTCCGCAAAATTGGGATTGGCCGCAAAGGCGTTATAGCGCTGCGTGCGCACCATTTCGGGAAAAATTTCGTGGTTGGGTCGCGCCGGGTCCGGCCGCAGGGACCAGACGGCTCCCAGCGAGGCCAGCAGCGCAATCAAGAGGATGCCGTTGATGATGCCGCGCAACACTAGGACACCTCCTCGCCGTAGCGTTCGCTGATGGATCGCACGTTGAAGCGCTCGAGCAATTTCCGCACGCGCTCCAGATCGAACGTGGCGTCCTCCTGCTCGATGGCCAGCACGAAGGTGTCGTTGGTAATGCCTTCAGCCAGCAGCACCGGACTCTTCCCCGGCTTCAGCTTGCTGATCACCAGGAACACGAAGACCGTCACCAGCCCCGCGCTCAGCACCATCACCTCGAACGTCACCGGAACGTACGCGGGCAGAGAATTCCACGGCTTTCCGCCGACGTTCACCGGCCAGTCCACGCCCGCCGTCCAGAATTCAAACCACAGCTTCAGAATCGCCCCCACCATCCCCGCGGCGAAACACACCCACGCAAGCCGCGAGCGCTTCATGCCCATGGCCGTATCCAGCCCGTGCACCGCGTAGGGCGCATAAACGTCCACGATTTTCAATCCATCGGCACGCGCCGCCCGCGTCACGCCGAGGATGTCTTCTTCGGTGGCAAAGGAAGCCACGATCATTCGCCGGTTCATCCCCTGGCTCCTTCCATCGCGCTGGTCCGCGCGGGGAGTCCCGCGCGCTTTCCCGCGGCCTCGGCGTGTCCATGCCCGTGCGCCGGTTCTCGCCCTTCGTTCAGCACGCCCTTCACTTCCGCCATGGCAATCACCGGCAAGAACCGGCAGAACAGCAGGAAGCAGCTGAAGAACAGCCCGAACGTCCCCGCCAGAATGGCGATTTCAATCGGCGTGGGCCGGTAATCCGCCCAGCTCGAAGGCAGATAATCGCGGTGCAGCGAAGTCACGATAATCACGAAGCGTTCAAACCACATTCCGATATTCACGAAAATGGAGATGATGAACACAATCGCGATATTCGTGCGGATGCGCTTGCTCCACAGCAACTGCGGGATGATCACGTTGCAGGAGACCATGATCCCGTAGGCCCACCCCCACGGGCCAAAGGCCCGGTTCAGAAACGCGAACTGCTCATAAGGATTGCCGGAATAGAGCGCGGTGACGAACTCCGTGGCATACGCCAGCCCCACCATGCCGCTGGTGGCGATGATCAGCTTGCACATCACTTCGACGTGGCGGATGGTGATGTACTCCTCGAGGCGCATGGTCTTGCGCGCCACGAGCATCAGCGTCAGCACCATGGCCAGTCCGGAAAAAATCGCGCCGGCCACGAAATACGGCGGAAAAATCGTGGTGTGCCATCCGGGAATCACCGACGTGGCGAAATCCCAGCTCACAATGGTGTGCACCGAAAGGACCAGCGGCGTGGCCAGCCCCGCCAGCAGCAGGTACACCACTTCGTAGCGGCTCCACGTCCGCGTCGAGCCGTTCCAGCCCAGGCTGAAGATTCCGCTCAGCTTTTTCTGCAAACCCTCTTTGGCGCGGTCGCGCACCGTGGCCAGGTCCGGAATCAGCCCCACATACCAGAAGACCAGCGAAATCGTAAAGTACGTGCTGATGGCGAAGGCGTCCCACACCAGAGGCGAGCGAAAGTTCACCCACAGCGGCCCGCGCGTATTGGGATAGGGGAAAATCCAATAGGCCATCCACGGCCGACCCAGGTGAATCACCGGAAATATTCCCGCGCACATCACGGCAAACAGCGTCATGGCCTCCGCCGCGCGATTTACCGACGTGCGCCAGCGCTGCCGCAACAGAAAGAGCACGGCGGAAATCAGCGTTCCGGCGTGCCCGATGCCGATCCAGAAAACGAAGTTGGTGATGTCGAAGGCCCAGCCGATGGTGCGGTTGGCGCCCCACGTCCCGATGCCCGTGGCCACCAGATAGGCGATGGCCGCTCCGCCCAGCACCAGAAACGAAAGCGCCGTCAGAAACGACGCCCACCACAAAAGCGTAGGCTTCCCTTCCATGCCGCGGCAAACGTCGTCGGTGACCTGCGCGAACGTTTTGTTGCCGTCAATCAGCGGCGGGCGCAGCACCACAGTGGAATCAGCCATTGCCTTTGTCCTCTCCGCCTTCCGCGCGGTTGCGAACCACATCGAGATAGCCGATCGAGGGGCGGAAATTGAATTCGCCCAGCACGCGGTAGTTCCGCGAATTCTTCATGGCCTTGGAAACCCGGCTTTGCGGGTCGTTCAGGTCGCCGAACACGATGGCCTGCGACGGGCAGGACTGCTGGCACGCCGTCTGGATATTTCCGTCGGCGAGCGCCGCGCCCTGCCGCTTGGCTTCGCTCTTGCCTTCCTGAATGCGCTGCACGCAGAACGTGCACTTTTCCATGATCCCGCGCGAGCGCACGGTCACGTCCGGATTCAGCGCCAGATTGGCCAGATGGTCTTCGCGCACATAGTTGAACCAGTTGAAGCGCCGCGTCTTGTAGGGGCAGTTGTTGGCGCAATAGCGCGTGCCGATGCAGCGGTTATAAACCTGCTGGTTCAGCCCTTCGTCGCTGTGCACCGTGGCCAGCACCGGGCAGACCGTTTCGCACGGCGCGTTGGCGCACTGTTGGCACAGCATGGGCTGGTGCACCACGCTCACTTCCTCCGCACCCTCGCCCGCGTAGTAACGATCAATCCTCATCCAGTGCATTTCGCGATGGCGCAGCACTTCGTCCTTGCCCACCACAGGAATATTGTTTTCCGCCTGGCAGGCCACCACGCACGCCGAACATCCCGTGCACGCCGTCAGGTCAATCGCCATTCCCCACTGATGCACCGGCGAGGGATGGTCATGCGGCCAGAGGTCCACCACCGCGGCCGGCGCAGGGACACCTTTTTCCCCCGCTGCGTTCCGCGCACTCAGCAACGCCGCCAGAGTCGTCTCGCGCACAATCTCCCGCCGCTCGTTGCCCACGATGGGCAGGCTCTTGGGCATCGACAGCGTATGGTGACTTTGCGTGCAGGCCAGCGGAATCTTTTGCTCCATCCGCGTCAGGCGCACCTCCTGTCCCGCATACTGCAATTGCCCGCCGGCAAAACGCAGCAGCGGCGCGGCGTTTTTCCCGACGCGCCCGTCCGCTCCCCCGGTCTTCTTGCCAAAGAGCCACTTCGGCCCCACCTGCACAAATCGCTCCGTGCCCTGCCGCCCGTAGCCCAGCGCCACGGCGATGGTCCCTTCCTGCTGCCCCGGCTGCACCAGCACGGGCAGTTCCACCGCGCTGCCGTTCGCTTCCAGGCGCACCACGTCGCCTTCGCTCAAACTCAGCCGCGCCGCCGCGCCCGGCGCCACGCACGCGTAATTGTCCCAAGCCACTTTCGAAACCGGGTCGGGAAGCTCCTGCAGCCACGGATTGTAGGAATGCCGCCCATCGCCCATGGAAATCTTGGGATAGAGCGCCAGCGCAAACATTCCCGAAGCGGGAAGCTCGGCCTTGCTCACCGCGCGCACCGCTTCCTTGCGGAACGCCTTGCTCTTTTCCGCGCGGGCTTCCACTTCGGCGAATCCGTCGTGCACCGACTGGTCCCAGAACGCGTCAAACGCCACAGCTTTCTTCTGCCGTGGAACAATTCTCTCCCGCCATCCGCCGCGCAGAATTTCATACGCCGCCTGCGGCCTGCCCGACCACGCCGCGAGCGACTCCAGCGCCGCGCGCGTATTTCCCAGCGCATGAATCGCCGGCTGTGACAGGCTCACCACTCCGGCGTTGGCCTCGGCATCGCTCCACGATTCCAGAAAGTGATGATCCGGGCAGATGAAATGCGCGAGTTCGGAGGTTTCCTCCACGCGCTCGGACAAACTCACCAGCAGCGGCAGGCGCTTGAGCGCTTCCGCCAGGGCCGCGCCATCCGGCAATTCGTACACCGGATTGACTCCAAGCAGAAAAAGCGCCGCGACCTTTCCAGACTTCAATTCGCCGAGGAGGGCCTCCAGCGCGCGGTCGCTTCCCAGTTTCTGGCTCGATGGTTTCTCCAGCTCAACCGTCGCTCCGTAATTTCCCAACTGCTGATTGATGAAATTGACCAGCACCTGCGCCGCCACGTCCTGGCTGCCGCTTACCACCAGGCTGCGCCCGCGCGCGCTCCACAACCGCCCGGCAAGTTCTTCCAGCGCCTTCTCCGCCGCGGGCAAACCCGCCATCCCTGCGCCGTCAAACGCCGCGCCGGAAAACCGCGCGATCCGCGCCGCCAGATGCGAGAGGGCCAGTCCCATCTCCCCCGGCGCCACCAGCACCCGCCGGTCGGCCTTCGTCCCGGTCAGCGACATCCGCGATTCAATTTGCGCGTGATACGAAAACCGCGGCGGCATAACCTCCGCAACCCGCCCCGCTCGATAGCCCGCCGCGAATTCCACCGGCGCGATCCACGTCCCCAGAAAATCCGCGTCGAAGCTAACAATCACTTCCGCCTTCGCGAAATCATAATGCGGAAGCGCGCGCACACCGTGCGTCTGCTCCTGCGCATCCAGAATCGCCGAACTCGATAGCGCGTCGTACTGCACGTGCCGCGCATCCTTGAATTGCCCCAAAAACTGGCCCAGTTGCGTGCGCAGCGCCGGGCTGGTCACCGTGCCGCTCAGGAAGCGCACCGCTCCGCCTTTGGCGCGAATCTCCGCCAGCCGCGAGAGAATCGCTCCGTCGGCCTCTTCCCAGCTCGCCGGTTTTCCGCCCGCCAGCGGCCCCGTGAGCCGCTGCGAATCGTAGAGTCCCAGCAGCGAAGCCTGCCCCACGGCGCACAATCCGCCCCGCGAAACCGGGTGCTGCGGATTTCCTTCCAGCTTCACCGGCCGCCCGTCGCGCGTCTTCACCAACACGCCGCACCCCGCGCTGCACGCCGCGCACGTCGTCGCGTAGTAGTACGATTTTCCCGCCACCAGCTCTTCCGGCTGAATCAGATACGGAATGGCCTTCTGCACCGGCGCGCGGCTGCAGCCCGCAATCGCCGCCACCGCCGCCGTGAACCCCGCCGCCTTCAGGAATCCCCGCCGCCCCAATTGCACCGCGGGCACGTCGAACTCCTCGCGAAACTCATCCTGCGGAAACGCGTAATCCGCTTCGCGCTCGTCCAGGCTCTTCCAGTATCGCTTGCTCTCTTGTTCGTCCATCGAGCCCCTCAGTAATGACATCTCGAGCAATCAATCGACGCATTCACTGCTTTTCCGGCAATCCCCGTCTGCGTCGCCGTGCGATGGCAATTCACGCACCAGCCCATGCTCAGCGGCTGCGCCTGCTCCACGCGGTCCATCGTTTCCACCGCTCCGTGGCACTGCTGGCAGGTCACGCCCACCGCCACGTGCGGACGGTGATCGAAATACACGAAGTCCGGAACGTTGTGAATTTTTGTCCAGGCCAGCGGCACGGGATTTTTTTTTGGATCGCGCTGCAAAGTTCCATCCAGCGCCAGCGCCAGCGCGTCGTAAATCTTCTGAATCTCCGGCGAAACCACCCGCCCCGGCTTGCGATTTTCCTTCTTGGCCGTTTCTTCCTCCGCGCGCATCGCTCCCAGCGTCGCGGTGACGAAGCGGTGGCAGTTCATGCACACGCTGGCCGCGGGAATCCCCGCGTGGCGGCTCTGCTCCGCGCCGAAATGGCAGTAGAGGCAGCTCACCTGCAACTCCCCGGCGTGCAGGCGGTGCGAAAAGGCGATGGGCTGCGCCGGGCTGTAGCCCATCTGGTTGCCGGGAATGCGCACATCCGCCAGCGAATTCATCAGCAGCAGAAGGCTGACCACCAGGCCCGCCACCAGAAGCAATGTCACGATGTGAGAGCGCACTCGATGCTCCTCAATTCCCGATTAACAGGGTTTCTCCGCGTTTTTCCGCGCATAGTAAAACCAGTTCACCAGCAGACAGCTCACGTAATACGCCGCGAATCCATACAGCGCATACTCCGCGTGCCGCGCGGCGATCTGCGCTCCAAACACCCGCGGAATGATGAACGCTCCATAAGCGCCGATCGCGGAAGTCCATCCCAGCACCGGCCCGGCCATCTCCCGCTCAAAAATCATGGGAATCATTCGAAACGTCGAACCGTTGCCGATGCCGGTCATGGTAAAGAGCACTAGGAAAAATCCCAAGAACGGCAGGAAATAATCCTCCGGCGCCGCCGCGTGCGCCGCCAGCTTGATGTAATGCGCCACGCCCAGCGCCGCCGCGATCATCACCGCCGTGGACCACTGCGTCACTCGCGCCCCGCTCAGCTTGTCCGAAAGCCATCCCCCCACCGGCCGCACCAGCGAACCCACCAGCGGCCCCAGCCACGCGTAGGCAAACGGATTGGGCGCGTGCGGATTCACCGTCCCGTCCGCATGCGTCCCGAAGATCACCTTGATCAGCAGCGGAAACGCCGCCGAATACCCGATGAAAGATCCGAAGGTCATTACGTAGAGCCAGGTCATCAGCCAGGTATGCTTCTCCCGAAAAATCGCGAACTGCTTGTTCAGCGCCGTGGCCACTCCCCCCGGCACCATCTTCATGAACAGCAGCGTGACCACAATCGTCACCGGCAGCGCGATCCACATGTTTACGTTTTTCGCCAGCAGCAGCCACAGCCCAATCGCCGCTCCGGCAAATCCGATCAGGTGCAACCCGATAATTTTCCCGATGGCCAGCGGCACCGACCCGAAATTCTGCGAGGGCAGATTGTTCATCCCCACCCACGCCGCCACCGCCAGAACCGCCAGAATCGGCACCCAGAACAGCCCGCAGTTCTGAATCCACACCAGCGTTCCCACCGCTTTTCCGCCCACCGCCGCCGGCAGCGCCAGTCCCGCGCCTCCGATGGCGCCAAACATCGCAAACGTCATGGCCCAGGGCAGCACTACCTGCATCAGGCTGACTCCCAGGTTCCCCAGCCCGGCATTGATTCCCAGCGCCGAACCCTGCATGCGCTTCGGAAAAAACGGGCTGATGTTGGACATCGAAGACGCGAAGTTCCCGCCCCCGAATCCCGAAAGCGCCGCCAGAATCACGAACGTCCCGAACGGCGTGCTCTTGTCCTGCAAAGCGATGCCCGTTCCGATCGCCGGAATCAGCAGGAACGCCGTGGTCAGCGCAATCACGTTGCGTCCGCCGGCAATCGCAATCAAAAATGAATTCGGTATCCGCAGCGTCGCCCCGGTCAGCCCCGCCACCGCCGTCAGCGTGAACAACTGCTGCGCCGTGAACGCAAATCCCAGGTTCTTCATCTGCACGGTGATGATGGACCAGTATGACCACACCGCGAACGCGCACAGCAGGCACGGAACCGAAATCACCAGGTTGCGCGTGGCAATCCCCTTACCGCTCGATTCCCAGAACGACTGCTCTTCCGGCTCCCATTTTTCCAGCGTGCTCTTGGCCATGCCTTCCTCCGTCCGCTCCGACTGTTAGTTCGTCAAGCCGACTCGATTTCCCGCATCAGCGCAGGCTCCCTCTTCTTCATCATCTTCTGAATCACCAGGTGCATCCACGCCAGGCAGACCACCGACAGCACGGTAAAGAACATCCACGTCGTCGTCCAGATCCCCGTGCGTTCCAGCAGGTAGCCGAAAATAATCGGGCACACAAATCCGCCCAGCCCGCCGATCACTCCCACTACTCCGCCCACCACGCCCACCGCATTTGGAAAATAGTCCGGGATGTGGCGGTACACCGCCGCCTTCCCGATGCCCATCGAAAATCCCACCACGAACACCAGCGCCGTAAAAATCCACACGTTGGCCTGGAAATGAATCACAGTGGTTCCCGCGGCCAGCAACTGCTTCTTCACCACTTTCGTTCCCGCGCTCACCACCGGCGTCTGCACAAAGGCGCGCTTCGGAAAGACCAGCACTTTCTCCTTGGCTTCCGGCGTCTCCCACTCCTTGGGCACGGCGCGCACCGCATAATGCTTTTCGCCCACCACGATTTCCGATTCGCTCACCGACTTCACTTCCCCGCCCACCACCGCCATCACTCCCTTACCCGGCAGCGTCATCTCCATTCGCGGTACGATCAGCAGCGTGCAGCACACCACGCACGCCCCCATAATCCAGTACATCACCCGCCGCGCTCCCCAATGGTCGGACATCCATCCGCCCAGCGCCCGCACCACTCCCGACGGCAGGCTGAAGATCGCCGCCATCAGTCCCGCCGTGGTTACCGGCAGCAGATAGGCGTTCACGTAGTACGGAATCAGCCATTGCGCCAGCGCCACGAATCCGCCGAACACCAGGAAGTAGTACAGCCCGAAGCGCCACACTCGTATATTGTTCAGCGGCCTCAGTCGCTCCCGCAAACTGGTGATATGCCCGTTTTCCACTTTCTTGTTGTAGGTGAAGGCGTAGAAGATCGCCGTCATCAGCACCAGCGCCGCCGCATACAGCTTCGGCAATGTGCGCCACTTTTCAATATTCGTCCCGTGATCCGTCAGATACCGCAGCACAAACGGCGCGCCCATGCTGGTCAGCGCCGAACCCGCGTTCCCCGCCCCGAAAATTCCCAGCGCCGTTCCCTGGCGCTCCTTGCTGAACCATACCGAGGTGTACGCGATCCCCACCGCAAACGATCCGCCCACGATCCCGAATCCCAGGCTGGCCCACGCAAACTGCGAGTACGAGTTCGCCCAGCTCATCATGTACATGAACACGGCGGAAACCAGCATCAGCAGGCCAAATACGTGCCGCCCTCCGTATTTGTCCGTCAGAATTCCCAGCGGCAACCGCACCAGCGATCCCGTCAGCACCGGGATCCCGATCAGCCAGCCCATCTGCGATTCCGTCCACTTGAACGTCCCCGTCTCCACCAGGAACGTGATCAGCACGCCGTTCATCATCCAGCAGGCAAAGCAAACGGTGAACGCGAGCGTGTTCGTCGTCAGGACGCTGATCGCTTTGGCTCGGTCGGACATCGCCTTTCCTCCTTTGCGTTAGGAGACCCCGGGAACGTCGCGCTTGTACCAGCGCACCACCTGCGGTTTTCTCCACAGATACGGATTGGGCATCACCAGGATGTGCACCAGTCGCGTAAACGGCGCCATCGCAATCAGCGTATACGCCGAAATGATGTGCAGCTTCACCATGATCGGCAGCATGGCCACGAAATTCATGTCCGGGCTGAATTTCACCAGCGACCACAGGTACGGGCTGAGCGCCGCGGAAAACCACGACGATCCCCACGGATGAAACACGGCCACGTACAGCCCGCTGACCACCTGAAACAGCACCAGCAGAAACACGTGCCAGTCGAGCGACGTCGTCACGATTTTGATCTTAGGCACTGTCAGCCGCCGGATGATCGACCCGATCAGCCCCGCGAGCGTCAGCAGCCCGAAGATCAGCGCGCTGATTTCCAGCACGTACAGCCGCAGTGGCACGCTGTTCCACGCCAGAATGTGCCGCGGCAGCAGAAACGCCACCACGTGCCCGGTCAGCACGACCACGATCCCGTAGTGAAACGGCACCAGGCTCCAGAAATGCTGCTCATTCTCCAAAAACTGCGAGGAAAGGCTCGAATAGGTAAACGGCGCCAGCCGGTAGCGATAGATCGTCCCCAGAAAAAAGATCAGCATGGCCACGTAGGGAAACACCACCAGCAGCAGTTGATTCGCGGCTGCGCTCATATCCTTCCCCCTTCCTGTATCACGTGCAGTTCCGGCGGCTGCGGCAGCGGCGCTTCGCCGCGCTCGTAGCGGCTCTCCACCGAACGGACCACCAGCCGGATCGCGCTTTCATACGCGCTTTCCTCGCCCTTGAAACTCGCGCTCATCTTGTCCACCGCGGGAAAAATGCACGCCGCGGCAAACTCCTGCGCGCTCTCCGCGTCCATCTCTCCCAGCACTTCCAGCACATGCGTCAGATGGTCCGGCAGCTCCGTATCCTCCGGCAACTCAAAGTGCCGCATCAGTCCGCGCATCTTCACCAGAAACTCCCCGCGCTCGTACTGTTCCCCGAACAGGTGCCAGCCCACTTCCAGCGTGCACACCGGGTTCAGGTCGAAGACCCGCGTAAACAGCTCCTGCACCTCTTCCACGCTCAGGCCCGCCACCCGTCCGCGAAGATCCGCCAGCAGCGGAAGAAGCGCCGGCGCTTCGCTGCGCAGGCTGCTTTCGCATGCGTCCACCCGCTGCCGCCAGCCCTCGTCCGGATAGCGCAGCAGCCCCGCGACCGCTGCGTACAATTTTGTTCGCCCCATCACATCCCCCGCTGCGGGCCGCTGATAAACCCGAATCCCGCGGCCTGTTTGTGCTCGAAGACTCCGTCCAGCATCTGCAAGGCTTCTTCCCGGTGCGCCGGGGGAATCACGAAGCGGTCGTCGAACGTGCACAGCGACGTCAGCTTGTAAATCTCCTCGGCCTCTTCCTTGGTGCAGTCCGCCTCGCGCAGCATCCGCTCCGCCGTCTCCATGGTCACGTCGCCCACGGTCACCGCCCGGCGGTACCAGCGCACCGCCTTCTGCTTGCGCAGCGCGTAGCGCACCTTGCTCTCGTGCCCCGCCCCGAACAGATTCGCCAGGAACTTCATCGGCACGCGCGCCTCGTCGATGTCGTGGAACAGATCCTCGGACACATGCTCGATCGTTCCGTTCGTCCGGTTGGACATCACCGGCGACATCGGCGGCACGTAGAACAGCATGGGCATCGTCCGGAATTCGATGTGCGGCGGCAGCGCGATCTTCCATTCCTTCACGAACTGGTAGACCGGCGACTTCTGCGCCGTCTCGATCACCGAATCGTGAATGCCGTTGGCCCGCGCCGCGGCAATCACTTCCGGGTCATGGGGGTCCAGGATCAGCGAGCGGTGCGCTTCCACCAACTCCTCGTCCGGCTTCCCGGCCATCTCCTCGATGCGCGAAGCGTCATAGAGCAGCACGCCCAGATACCGGATGCGGCCCACGCAGGAGTGGAAGCACGCCGGCGCCTGGCCCGTCTCGATGCGCGGAAAGCACAAAATGCATTTCTCCGATTTTCCCGTGCTCCAGTTGTAGAAAACTTTTTTGTACGGGCACGCCGCCACGCACGCGCGCCATCCCCGGCAGCGCGTCTGGTCCACCAGCACGATTCCGTCTTCCCCGCGCTTATAGAGCGCTCCCGAAGGACACGCCGCCACGCAGCCCGGATTCAGGCAGTGGTTGCAGATGCGCGGAAAATAGAAGAACACCAGCCGCTCCACCGCCTGCAGCTGCGCCTGCTGCTCTTCGCTCAGCCCCTTCAGGTTGGGGTCGTTCGCCGCATAAATCGGCGACCCGCCCAGATCGTCGTCCCAGTTCGGCCCCGATTCGATGTTGATCAATTCTCCCGTCACCATCGAAATCGGCCTGGCCGTCGGCTGGTCCGGTCCTTCCGGCGCGTTAAAGAGATGCTGGTAGTCGTACGTCCACGGCTCGTAGTAGTCGTCCATCGTGGGCATGCTGGGATTGTGATAAATATTGAAAATGGTTTTGGCTTTGCTCGTGGACTTCAGCTCCAGCCTGCCGTCTTTCGTCTGCCACCCGCCGTGGTATTTGTCCTGGTCTTCCCACCGCGTCGGGAATCCCGTGCCGGGCTTGGTTTCCACGTTGTTCCACCACATGTATTCCGTGCCCTTGCGGTCGGTCCAGATGTTTTTGCACGCGATGCTGCACGTGTGGCACCCGATGCATTTATCCAGGTGAAAGACCATCGAGATCTGTGAACGGACGTTCATCGTTGCGCTCCTCGGATTACCATTTCAGTTCCGGCAGTTTGCGTACAAAAATGTGCGTGTCGCGGTTGCAGCCGATCGGGCCCCAGTAGTTGAAGTGGAAGGTGAACTGCCCGTAGCCGCCCACCATCAGATTCGGCTTCAGGCGCGTCCGCGTCAGGCTATTGTGTCCGCCCGCGCGCCGCCCCTTGCGCAGCGGCGACGTGGGCACCGAATACGTCCGCTCCGGCGAGTGATACTGGATGCAGATGCCCCGCGGCAACCGCGCGCTCACCACCGCCCGCGTCACCACCACCCCGTTGTCGTTGTGCATCTCCACCCAGTCGTTGTCCACGATGCCGATGTCCGCCGCGTCCTTGTCGTTCATCCACAGCGGCTCGACTCCCCGCGACAGCGTGGTCATGCGCTGGTTGTCCCCGTACGTCGAATGGATGTGCCACTTCCCGTGCGGCGTCAGGTAGTTCAGCATCTTCGTGGGGCCCACTTCGCGGCTCACGCGCATGTCCGCGTACTGCGCCGGCAGCGGCTTCGGCTTGTACGTCGGCAGATGCTCGCCGAACTGGATGTACCCCGGATGATCGAGATACAGATGCTGCCGCCCGGTCAGCGTCCTCCACGGCACCAACTCTTCCACGTTGTAGGTGAATGGCGAATAGGCCCGCCCGTTTTCCGTCAGCCCCGACCACATGGGACTGTTCAGCAGACGGTGCGGCCGCGATTGCAGTTCCTTGTAGCTGATGCGCGACCCGCGATTCGATTCCGCCAGGTGCACCAGCGGCCGCCCCACTTTTTCTTCCATCTCCTTGTACGAGCGGTAAGCCAGCTCTCCGTTGGTCACCGAAGCGAAATGCAGGATGGTGTCGCAGACGCGCTCATCCGCCGCGAGCGAGGGATACTTTTTCCCTCCCCAGCTCACCGTCGGTTTCGTTCGCACCACTTCGTCATACATGTCCTCGATGTTGTAATGCGTCCCGTGCGCGCCCAGCCCATTGGCCCGCGCCAGCGGCCCGAACGAAATGTACTGGTTGTAGAGGTTCTTATAGTCCCGAGCCACTACCTTGAACCCCGGCATGGTCTTCCCGGGAATCGCCTCGCACTCGCCTTTCGTCCAGTCCGCCATGCTTGTCTGCGCGATTTCCGCCGAAGTGTCATGCGCCAGCGGCGAAGCCACCACGTCCCACACCGGTTCCGGGAAATGCCGCTCCGCCAGTTGCGAGAATTTCTTCGATAGCGTCTGGAAAATTTGCCAGTCGCTTTTCGATTCCCAGCACGGGGGCACCGCTGCCGAAAGCGGGTGAATGAAGCTGTGCATGTCCGTCGAGTTCAGGTCGGCCTTCTCGTACCACGTCGCCGCCGGCAGAATAATGTCCGAATAGAGCGCCGAGGTGTCCATGCGGAAGTTCAGGTCCACCACCAGGTCCATCTTTCCCTGCGGCGCTTGCTCGTGCCACTTCACCAGGTCCACCGAGTCCTTGCCCATATCCTCGGCAATCGCGTTGGTGTGCGTTCCCAGGTAGTGCTTCAGGAAATATTCGTGCCCCTTGGCGCTGGCCATCAGCGCGTTCCCTCTCCAGATGAACCACACCCGCGGCCAGTTTTCCGGCGCGTCTGGATCCTCCACGGAAAACTTCAGCTTCCCGTTCTTCAGCCGCTTCACCACGTCGCCGATCACTTCCTCGTGCGTCTTGGCTCCCGCCGCTTCCGCCTCCTTCACCAGGTCCAGCGGATTGCTGTCGAACTGCGGATAAAACGGCAGCCAGCCGCTGCGCACCGCGCGCACCTGCTTGTCGATCGTGTGCCCCTGCGCCAGCGAGCCTTTCTCCTGATTCGGCGGCACCGTGTGGTAGTCGGTGAACTCCTTCTCGTATCTCCACTGGTCCGTGTGCACGTAATGCCAGCTCGGTGCGTTCTGCAAGCGCGACGCCGGGAACCAGTCCCGTCCCAGCGCGATCGCCGACCACGATTCGCCCGGTGCCAGCTTTTCCTGTCCCACGTAGTGCGCCAATCCCCCGCCGTTTACCCCGATGCACCCGCAGAAAATCAGCGCATGAATCGCCGAGCGGTACATCAGGTTCCCGTGATACCAGTGATTGATTCCCGCGCCGATGATGACCGTGCACTTGCCCTTGGTCAGCTCCGCCGTCGTGGCCCATTCCCGCGCGAACCGCACCACCATGTCCCGGTTCATCCCCGTGAACTTTTCCGACCATGCCGGCGTGTACGGCGCACTCTCGTCGTTGTAGTCCGCCGGATATTCTCCCGCCAGCCCGCGCGACACCCCGTACTGCGCCATCAGCAGGTCGTACACCGTGGCCACCAGCACCGTCTTGCCGTCCAACGTCTTCAGTTTCTTCGCCGGCACTCCCCGCTTGTGCGATTTCCCTTCTGCGAAATTGTCCAGCCGCACCTGGATCACTTCATCCTTGTCATTCAAAAACGTCAGCGCCGGCTGTATCTCGCTCCCGTCCACTCCATCCTTCAACTCCAGGTTCCACTTGCCCTTTTCTTTGCCCCAGCGGTGACCCGAACTTCCCAGCGGCGACTTGACCTTCTTCGCGCCCTCGTCCCACATCAGGAACTTCCAGTCCCCGTTCTCCATCCCCTCGTAGCCCTTGATGCGATTGGCCCGCAGCAACTGCCCCGCCTCGTACCCGCCGTTCTTCTCCATCAATTCCACCAGGAACGGGCTGTCGCTGTATTTCTTCGCGTAGTCCAGGAAATACGGCACCTGCTTCTCGTGATGAAACTCCTTCAGCAGCACGTGGTTTACCGCCATCCACCACGCCCCGTCCTGCCCCGCGTTCACTTCCACCCATTCGTCCGCGTACTTGGCCACCTGATTGAAGTCCGGCGAAAACACCCACATCTTGCTGCCGTTGTGCCGCGCCTCCGCCGCGAAGTGGCAGTCCGGCGTCCTCGTCATGTTCAGGTTCGAGCCCATCACCGCCAGCAGCTTGGCGTTGTACCAGTCCGCCGACTCCTGCACGTCGGTCTGCTCGCCCCACGTCTCCGGCGAAGCGCTCGGCAAATCGCAATACCAGTCATAAAACGAAAGCGAAACGCCGCCCATCAGCTGCAGCATGCGCGCCCCGCTGGCGTAGCTGATCATGGACATCGCCGGAATCGGCGAAAATCCCGCGATCCTGTCCGGACCGTGTTTCTTGATCGTATGGATCATCGACGCTGAAATCATCTCGCTGGCCATGTCCCAGTGCGCCCGCCGGAATCCTCCCTTGCCCCGCGCCTTCTGCCACCTCTGCCGCGACTCCTGGTTTTCCACCAGCGACGCCCACGCCTCCACCGGATCGTCGAACTTCTCCCGCGCCGCCTTCCACAAATCCATCAGCGCCCCGCGCATGTAGGGATATTTCACGCGCAGTGGGCTGTAGAGATACCACGAGTAGGAAATCCCTCGCTGGCAGCCCCGCGGCTCATACGGCGGCAGCCCCGCCTCCAGCATCGGATAGTCCAGCCCCTGCATCTCCCACGTGACGATTCCGTCCTTCACGTAAATCTGCCACGTGCATCCGCCCGTGCAGTTCACCCCGTGCGTGCTTCTCACGATCTTGTCGTGCTGCCAGCGGTTGCGATAAAACTCCTCCCAACCGCGCAGTTGCGGCGTTACTTCATCCTTGATCCAGCTGATGGCATCCTTGCGCTTCATTCCTCACCTCGCATGCCGCCGTGCACCAGCGGACGTCGCACTGCCGTGAATCTCCCTCGCCAGGCCGCTCCCAATAGCACCAGCCCCAACGCCAGGCCGCAGAATCCGGCCACAAAAAACTTCACCAGACTCCCCTGATTGGCCGCCGGCCCCTGCCGCGCCGCATCTTCGACCATCGCCAGCAGCGGCAGAATCTCCTCCGGCTGCAACGCCGCGCCGCGGAAGACCGATTGCATCGTCGGCGTCGCCGGCGCCACCAGCCACGCCCCCACCGCTTTTCTCCCGCCCAGCCGCGCATACACCAGCGTCAGGTCCGGCCCAAGCCGCCCTCCGCCCAATCCCGCCACCGTCCCCATCGTGTGGCAGCTCACGCACGCCGGCCCGCCGTTCGCCAGCTTCTTTGTCCCATAAAACAGTTCCCGCCCCAGCGTCAGGTCCACCGCCGTCAGCGGCCGGTCGCTGATGGCCCCGCCGGCAAACTGCGATTTCGCCAGCTTCGATTCCGCTTCCAGAAACGCGATCATGACCTTGGCCATCTCCGCGTTCATCCCCGGCACCGTGGGCATCACCACCCCGCGCGCCTCCTGCTGCAGTTGCACCGCGTACGCATCTCCGCCGTCAATCGCCGCCTTGGGGTTCTGCACGAACTTCTCCAGCCACGCCGCGTCCTTCCTCTGCGTCACGCCCTTCAGATCCGGCCCGGTGATCCGCCCGCCGCCGATCGTGTGGCAGCTCATGCAGTTTTGCCGGAAAAAATCCGCCGGCTGCTGCGCGCCCGCCGGCCAAGCCACCGCCAGCCCCGCGATCACTCCCCCCGCCAGAACCCATTCCCTCATCCAGTTACGACGCATGGCGTTTTTCACCTTCTCCCGAATGACTTCGGGACAGGAACGAGCCTCCCGGCACTGCGCTCTTCCCATGAGATTTCCCCCTCCCGTGGAGGGTCTTGGCCATCATGGCCAGAGTCGTCTGGTCCAGCATCTTCTTGGTCTTTTCCCGCAGCGGCCTCCACTGCTCATGCAGCGGACACGGTTTTCCTGCCGAGCACACCTTCGCTCCCAGCACGCATTCCCCAAAATCCTCGCTGCCATCCACCGCGCTCACCAGATTCCACAGGCTGATCTCCTCCGGCGCGCGCCCCAGCTCGATTCCCCCGCCCGGTCCCCGGAACGACCGCACCAATCCCGCAGCGTCCAGCTTGCGTACGATTTTTGCCAGGTAGGATTTCGGCAGCCCCGTGCCGGCAGCAATGGCCTGCACCGTGGAAAGTTTTCCGGGGGGCTGGAGGGCCAGGTAAAGGGCCGCCCGAATTGCTAACTCCGCAGTGTGACTGTAGAGCATAGCCTTAGTAAAGGAATACTCGACCTTCATATAGCGTATGTCAAGTCTTTTTTCTTTTTTTTCCCTACCTTCCCATTTCGCTCTTCCCGCTTTCTTTCTCTTTAGGGAGTCTCGGCTCCTCTATTTCCTTTCCTCTCCCTCTCTCCACCCTTTTCTGGCTCTCCTCCGCTCCCCTCCTCGTTCCCTGTCCCTTTCTTTTCAATCCTCTCCGAACGACTCCTGGCTGTGTTTATTCGTCTCCCCACACTAAACATATCTCTTGTTATATCAACGGCATAGCCAACATTCCCTTCCTCGCGTGCTTCTTCTTTCCTCCATCTCCCTCTGCTCCCACCAGTCTATTCCCCCTCTCCCGCCAGTGCGAATTCCGCTCCCCAGCTCTCCTCCCCCTGTACTTAACCACTCCGCAAATTCCCCTCCCCATCACCCCTCTCAGCCCCCTTCTTGCGTGGCGCGACCCCCGCTTGTCTTGAATTCACGACATGTCGCGCCTTTTATTGTTTCTTCTTCACCTCCGACCCCTTCCGCACCCCACAGGGCACCCCTGTTTCCCTTCCAGGACACCTTTCCTCCTCCCCCTATTTCCGCCTCTGTCCCATAGACTTTCTCAAGGACCATCCTCTTCTTTCTTTTTGCCAGGGCAGGCGCACCTCTCCTATAATGCGCTGGCATCCCCAGCGCGCTTTTTGCCCTGCAATTTCGCTTGCTTGATTTGCCCGGAAGCGGTAGAAATCATTCATACTTTGGCATCAACCACAGGGAGGGGCCATGTTTGAAGACGAGACAAAGAAAGATGAAACCTCAGCGCATATTTGGATCGGTGTAGCGATTGTCGCTCTCATTCTCGGAGGGGGTGTCTATTACTACCTCTCCCATCTGGTCGCTTCCCAGCCGGCTCCCGCAGCCGAGTCCGCACCGGCGTCCCCCGCAAAACCCGTCCAGACCACCCCCGACGCCCTGAAGGATCTCAAAGTGAAGCGCGCCGTCATGGATAAGGACCGCACCGGCACCATGGCCGTTTGGCTCGTGGCCATCGAGAACAGGTCCGCCGTGTTTTCCTACAGCAAGATCCAGTACGAAACCACCTACTTCGGCGCCGACAACCACCCTCTGCTGGTGAACAAAGGCGCACTGGCCATCACCATCGCCCCCGGCGAATCGGCCAACCAGGAAATCCGCGACGCCCTCTACCCCACGGGTACCGCGCGCTTCCTGTTCAAGATCACAGACGCTGTTTCGGCCAAGTAATCTCGCGTTCCACATCGTCCGTGCCGGACACGGGGGCCTGACCCGCCCCCTCTCATCCTCTCACCGTCAGCACCGGACACCGCGCCTCGCACACCACCCGGTAGGCCGTCGCCTGCCCAAAGTGCGTAATCAATCCCACCGGCGCCTCCGGTTTTTTCACCCCCATCACGATCAGGTCCGCTTCCCTTCTCCGGGCCAGCTCCAAAATGACCTCGCCCGGCGTGCCAATCTCCACTTCGCAGTGCGGTTCACACCACAACCCGGCCTCCGCCGGAACCGTCTCCCGCAACAAATCGGCGGCCGACCGAATGAACGCCCCGGGAGAAATCAGATCGCCCGCGATGGGCTTTTCAATCACGTGCAGCAGCGTCAGCCGCGCCTGCGACTCTTGCGCCAGCGATAGCGCATACGGCGCCGCCGCCCGGGCCGCCGCCGAAAAATCCGTCGCATACAGAATCTCTTTCGTTTCCCCTCCGCCCGGCGCTTTCCGGGTAACATGCGGGCCCACGCTCAGCACCGGGCAATGCGCCTGCCGGAAGATTTTTTCGGCTACCGAACCCAGCAAAGCCTTCCCCAGTCCCGTCCGCCCGTGCGTCCCAATCACCACCAGATCAATCTTGCGTTCCTCAATCAGACGCTCGAGCGCCGCCCACGTGTCCCCTTGCCCAATCACCACTTCATAAGGCACTCCCGCCAACTGCTCTTTCAGCCGCTCCTTCAATTCCTGTCCCGCGCTTTGCGCCTCGTCCACCGTCGCCGGCATCGCTCCCATTTCCGGAATCACGTACACCGCCGGCGATTGCGCATAAAACCCAAACACTCGGGCCCCGAAATGCCGGGCCAATTCCGCCGCATAGGGCAGCGCCGCAAACGACGTCGGCGAAAGATCCGTCGCAAAGGCTATATTCTTCACCGCAATCCGCGTCTGCATTTTCATCGTGACCATGGTTCACCTCTTCCCCGCGCACTCTGCTCCCTCCCTCCTTCCTCCGCTGTGCAAAGCGTCACCTCTCTCGGTGACTCCCGTCACACCCGGCCCGCCCTGCTCCATTTTTTCCCTACCCCCTCTCCGTGCTCTTGCGCTATTCTGTCCTCCGAGGCCGTAAGACCATGAGCGGGGCCTCTGTTGCCGCTTCCTCTGCCCTCCGTACCCTGCCTCCTGCCGAGACACTGCTCGAACTATTGCCCGATGCCGTTCTCCTTCTCGACAGCGAGGGCTTCATTCGCCTGGCCAACTCCCGCATGGAGGAACTCTTCGGCTATCCCCGCAGCGCCCTTCTCGGCCAGTCCGTCGAAATGCTCATCCCCTCCTCCCGCCGGAACTCCTACGACCGGTACTGGAAGGATTTTCTCGCCTCTCCTCGCCCCGTCTGCCTCTGCGTCGGCCTCGGGATCCTCGCCCGCCGCGCCGATGGCTCCGACTTCCCCGTCCAGATCTATCTCGCCCCCCTGGAATTTTCCGCCGAACAATTTGTGCTTTGTTCCCTCCGCCAGGAAAGTTCCTCCCGCCAGAATGACGCCGCCCTCCGCCAGCGCGAGGAAATCCTCCGCCAGATCCCCGACTACATTCGCGAAGTCTTCTATGTCATGGACCTGCGCGACCTCAAAATGCTCTATATCAGCCCCGCCTACGAATCCATCTGGGGGCGCTCCTGCCAGAGCCTCTACGAAAATCCCATGTCCTGGTCCGAATCCATCCATCCCGGCGACCGCCCGCGGCTGGCTCTGGCTTCGGAAATTCTCCTCGAACAGGGCCTCTTGGATGAGGAGTACCGCATCGTGCGCCCCGACGGCTCCCTGCGCTGGATTTCCGACCGCGCCTTCCCTGTGAAAGATGCCGCAGGCCTGGCCATCCGCACCGTCGGCATCGCCGAGGACATCACCGAGCGCAAACTGGTCAAGGACGCTCTGCACGTCAGCGAGGAGCGTTTCCGTCTCCTCGTCAACAACGCCCGGGATTACGCCATCTATATGCTGGACACCCAGGGCCGCATCTCCAGCTGGAACGTGGGCGCTTCCAGCCTCACCGGCTTTTCCGAACAGGAAATACTCGGCGCGGATTTTTCCTGCTTCTTCACCCCCGAAGACCTGGCCTGCGGCAGCGCGGAAAAAACACTGCGCCTGGCCGCCGAACACGGCCGTTACGAGGACAATGGCTGGCGCCTGCGCAAAGACGGCTCCCGCTTCTGGGCCAATGCCATCACCTCCGCCATCCGCGACGAACATGGCCAGCTCCTGGGCTTCGCCCGGATCACCCGCGACAACACCGAACACAAAAAAGCCGAAGAGTCCCTCCTTTTCGAATTGGGCAATGCCTTGCTCGCCCATCGCAACGTTCAGGAACTCTTCTCCGCCATCTCCGCCAGCATCCAGAAAATCGTTCCCCACGACTATTCCACCCTGGCCCTGTTCGATGCCGACGCCTCCCGCTTCCAGCTTCATCTGCTCGACTCCTGGAACCCTCAGCATTCCGCGCTCCCGGAAATTTCTTTGCCGGTGATCGATTCCGTCGCCGGGCGCGTCTTCACTTCCGGCGTCCCGCTCCTACTCGCCCACATCGACGAAAACGCCCTGGACCCGGCCACCTTTCTCCGCCTCTCCGCCGCCAAACTCTCCTCCGCCTGCTGGCTGCCTCTGATCGGCCGCGATCGCCCTCTCGGCACTCTCATGGTCGGCAGCCGCCGCGAAGCCGCCTTCTCCTCCCGCGACATCAATCTCCTCCAACAGATCTCCGGTCAGATCGCCCTTGCCGTGGACAACGCTTTGGCCTTCCGCCAGATTTCCGAAAGTTCCGACCGGCTCACCCAGCACAAGCGTTATCTCGAGGACGAACTCAATCTCGAATCCAGCTTCGACGATATCGTCGGCGAAAGTTCCAGCCTCAAGCGCGTCCTCAAGCAGGTCGAAACCGTCGCCCCCACCGGCGCTTCCGTCATGATTCTCGGCGAAACCGGCACCGGCAAGGAGCTCATCGCCCGCGCCATCCACCGCCTCAGCGCTCGCTCCGATCGCCCCTTCGTGCGCCTCAGTTGCGCCGCCATTCCCGCCGGCCTCCTCGAAAGCGAACTCTTCGGTCATGAACGCGGCTCCTTCACCGGCGCCATCGCCCAGAAAATCGGCCGCCTCGAATTGGCCCACAAAGGCAGCCTCTTCCTCGATGAAATTGGCGATTTCCCCCTCGAGCTGCAGCCCAAAATTCTCCGCGCCTTGCAGGAAAAGGAATTTGAACGCGTCGGCGGCACACGCACCATTCCCGCCGACGTCCGCCTCATCGCCGCCACCAACCGCGACCTCGCTCGCATGGTCAGCGAAGGCCAGTTTCGCAGCGACCTCTATTACCGCCTGAAAGTCTTCCCCATCGTCGTCCCTCCTCTCCGCGATCGCCGCGAGGACATTCCCCTGCTCGTCCGCTATTTCGTCGACCGCCATTCCCGCCGCATGGGCAAGCGCATCTCTTCCATCCCCCCGGAAGCCATGCAATCCCTGCAGTCCTGGGACTGGCCCGGCAATATCCGCGAACTCGATAACTTCATCGAACGCGCCGTCATTCTCTCCTCCGGCCCGGTCCTGCGCGTCTCCCTCAACGATTTCGAAAATCCGTTGCATATCGCTCCGTCCACCGCTCCTCCGGCCGATCCCACTCTCGAATCCGCCGAACGCGAACACATCCTCCGTATTCTCAGGGAAACACGCGGCTTAATCGGCGGCTCCCGCGGCGCTGCCGTCCGCCTCGGATTGAAGCGAACCACCCTGAATTCGAAACTCAAAAAGCTCGGAATCACCCGCAAAGACTATATTTAGTCTCTTCTGACGATTTACCGCCTTTCTCGTCTCCTCTTTCACCATTCTTGGATTATTTTCCTGCCATTTCTCTTCTTATCTCCTTTCCTTCCTTCACCCGTTCTCCCATTTTCTCTCCTCTGCTTTTTGGCCCGCTTCGTGCTCTCCTTCCCCGTGGGACTTGGGGAGAATGCCTACGTTAAGGATCACCATTGAAGGAAATTCCGACGCCCTTCTGATGCGGCTCGAGGGCAGAATTGCCGGCCCGTGGGTGTCCGAGTTCGACCAGACGTGGCGCTCCCTGGCGCCCTCGCTCGGCAGCAGAAAATTGTCTCTGGATCTGTGCGGCGTAACTTACGTGAACCAGGACGGCATCCGCCTCCTGCGTCACATCTACGAAGAGACGGGGGCTGAGTTTCGCGCCGATACTCCGCTCACCCGCTATTTTGCCGAGGAAGCGGCGCACGAACCGGAAAAGTCGGTATCAGGAGGGGCCTGAAATGCGAGGACCATACGGTTTTGAATTGAGTACCAACTGCAAAAGCTGTAAGTTCCGGAACAACGGCTTCTTCTGCCAGTTGTCCCAAGCCGCCTTGCGCGAGTTTGATTCCCTGAAATCCGTTTCCGCTTTTCCCGAAGGCGCCGTTCTCTTCCTCGAAAAGCAGTCCCCCCGCGGCATCTATATGCTCTGCGCCGGCCAAGCCAAGCTCTCCATCAGCTCCAGCGAGGGCAAGACGCTCATCCTGCGCATTGCCCGCCCCGGGGAAATTCTAGGCCTCATGCCCGCTCTCATGAACATGCCCCACGAGGTCACCGTCGAAACCCTGCATCCCTGCCAGGTCGCTTTCGTTCCCCGCGAGGAATTTCTTCGCTTTGTCCGCAAGTACCCCGAGGCCTACCAAAACGTCGTTCGTGAACTCGGCTCCGACTATCACGCCGCCTGCGAACAGTTGCGCACCCTCGGCCTCTCCGCCTCCGCTCCCGAAAAACTCGCCCGCATGCTCCTCGACTGGTCCGCCGGCGGCAAGGAAACCCGCGGCGAAACGCACGTTAGCCTTCCCCTCACTCACGAGGAGATCGCCGAGTTCATCGGCACCACCCGCGAAACCGTCACCCGCACTCTCAGCGATTTCCGTTCGCGCCATCTCGCCGCTCTCGAGGGCTCCACTCTCAAGATTCCCAATCGCGCCGCCCTCGAGGAGTTCGTCAGCCTTTAACTCAGCCCCGCGGCTGCAAGGAACTCAGCAGAGTCAGGGAGCATCCCGCTATGACCGCCAGCAATGCCGAACCTGTCAGAATTCTCCTTGTTGGAGAAAGCCCCATGGGCTTTTCCTACCTCTCCCAGCGCCTGGAAAAGCGCGGCTGTGAATGCCGCGTGGCGCATTCCAATCATGACGGCGCCCGCCTGTTCCGCGAGCATCCCTTCGATCTGGTCTTGTGCTGCGGTTCTCGCGACGGAATCGAGCCTCTGGTCACCTCCATCGTCGGCTCTTCCGCCAGTCTGTACCGCTCGCATCGTGTCGAGGACGGCTGCTGGTGGCTTCCCGCCGTGCTCCGCGGCGAACCCTGCGCCGGCGCACCCGCGTTCCAGCCCGGCGAATTCATGAAGGTTCTCGATCAGATGGTGGACAGCTTTCGAAGTATGGACGCCACCCCCCATCTGGTTCGTTCCCAGTCCGCTTAGCGCCTTTTTTTCTCCATAAACAACAAAAGAGCCCGCCAGTTTCAGCGGGCTCTTTTCCTTTTTCACCGCTTCACGCCACCGCTCCCCCGCGGTAGAGTGCCGGAGCTCTCCTCTGCATCACCGCCTGATACGTCTTCACCACCTCATCGCAGCTCAGTTCCGGTTCCTTCGCGCCGTTCCGCGGCTCCGCGTGCATCACCAGATCATCCATCGAAACGATCCCCACCAGTCCGCGATCCCGCGCGATCACAGGTAAACGCCTCACCCGCGCGTCTCTCATCGTCTTGAGCGCCGTGTGCACATCCTCCTCCGGTTTGCAGGAAAACAGGCTCCGCGTAATCACCTCTTCCACCGCAATCTCTCCGGCGGGCTTTCCCCTGGTCGCCAGCGCGATGCAGATATCCCGGTCGGTGATCACTCCGGCCACCCGCCCTTCCGGATCCACCACCGGAAGAAACCCGCAGTTGCCGTTCCACATCAGTTCCACCGCCGATCCCAGATTCGTTCCCAGTCCGCAGTAATACGGCGTTCCCGTCATCACATCTTTTACGTTCATGAGTTTGCCCCTTTCTTCCCTTTCTCCTTCTCTTCGGAAGCCTCCCGGATCACTTCCACCGAACAGTGCGCATTCAACGCCACCGCTTCCGATACGCTTCCCATCGTCCAGCGGTCGAATCCGCGCCGCCCGTGCGAACCCAGCACGATCATGTGCGCCCGCCATTTTTCCGCTTCGGCCAGAATCATCCGCGAGGGAATATCCCATTCCAGCGGAACCTCCGTGCAACTCTTCAGCCCGCTTTTCCCCAGCAGCTCATTGCCCTTCGCCGCCGATTCCCGCGCGTGCTCCAGGGAAAACGTGTTGATCTCCTCCACTTCGCCCGGTTCGAAATACGGAAATTCGCGCAGCGGAATAATCAGCTCGGGAATCGAAATCACTTTCACTTCGCTCCCTTTCGGCCACGGCCGCTCCGCCACCGAGCGCATTGCATTCATCGAGCAGTCCGACCCGTCCGTCGCCGCCAGAATCCTCATCCCCTCGTCCGCTTTCCGCTCCTGCCCCTTCGCAGGCGAACGCACAATTTCCACCGAACAATGCGCCCCGCGCAGCACCGCCTTGGACGTGCTTCCCAGCAGGATCCGCGCCAGATCCCCGTGCCCGTGCGACCCCGCCAGAATCAGATCCGCTTTCCACTCGTTCGCGTAATTCGAAATCGCCTTCCGCGGATTCCCCAGCAGCACTTCCGTCTCCGCGCTCCACCCCGCATGCTGCAGCGAATCCGCCGCGCTTTTCAACTGGCTGTGCGCCGCTCCCTTGGCCCGCGCCAGCAGCAGCGGCGCCCTCACGAAGTGAAACGGATCCACCGCGTGAAACATGCAGAACTTCGTTCCTGCCGGCCAGGGCCGCGTCACCGCTTCCCGCACCACCGCCAGCCACGACGGCGTGGCGTCAACCGCGATCAGAACTTTCATCCTTCACGTCACAATTCAGAGGCCGCGGCAGAACCTGGAGCCTTTCCGACCCTCTCGGGCCGGTGCGTCGAAACACCAAGGCGCTCCGTACAGCTCCAAGTCTGCCAGCGGCCTCAAAGCGAAGGGCGAAGGTCTATTGCAGGTGAGGGCCTCGCAGCTTCTGTGGGTGAGCTGGCGAGGTTAAGTTTCATGGGCTCATGGGACTGAATGACCCATGCGGACTCAGTTTGGTTTCTCACCATTGCCTTCGCCCTCCGATGCTTGAATTTTTACTCCAGGCGGGCGGGGGCGGCAGTGACGGGGAACACTTCTCGCGGTGTTCTCCGTCACCCGGTTTTACTGCGGTTCCTCGTTCCACTTCCATCCGGCGTATTGCTCGCGCAGCTTCGACTTCATGAATTTTCCCGTCGAGTTCCGCGGAATGGCGTCGATAAAAACAAGGGCTTCGGGCAACTGCCACTTGGCGAATTTTCCGGCCAGATGCGCGCGCAATTCGTCCGCCGTGGCCTGCATGCCTTCCTTGAGCACCACCGCCGCCAGCGGCCGCTCCTGCCATTTCGGATGCGGGATCGCCACCACCGCTGCCTCCTTCACCGCCGGATGCCCCATCAGCGCGTTTTCCAAATCCACGGAACTGATCCATTCGCCGCCGGATTTGATCAGATCTTTCGTCCGGTCGGTAATCTTCATGTATCCTTCCGGGTCAATCGTGGCCACATCGCCGGTGCGGAACCATCCGTCCGCCGTCCATTTTTCCGCATCCGCGCCCTGCTTGTAGTAACTCGAAGCGACCCACGGCCCGCGCACTTGCAGCTCGCCCATGCTCTGCCCGTCCCAGGGCGCTTCTCCCGATTCGCTGACGGTGCGCAGCTCGACGAAGGGAAATGGCAGACCCTGCTTGGCGCGCGCGGCGTAGCGTTCGTCCTCGGAGGCATCCCGCATGTAACTCTTCAGCCGGCCGCCGGTGCCCAGAGGCGTGGTTTCCGTCATCCCCCAGGCGTGGCAAATCATGACGCCCTGCTTGTCGAAGCGGCGAATCATCGCCTCCGGCGCGGCCGCTCCGCCCACCACCATGCGCAATCCGGGCTGGAGTTTCCATTTGCCGGGATTTTTTTCCAGCGCTTCCAGAATTCCCATCCAGATGGTGGGCACGCCCGCGCTCAGGCTCACCTCTTCCTGTTCGGTCAGCTCCAGCAGGCTCGCGGCATCCAGGTGCGGGCCCGGCAGCACCAGCTTGGCCCCAATCATCACCGCCAGGAAGGGCAGCCCCCAAGCGTTCACGTGAAACATGGGCACCACGGGCATGATCACGTCCAACTGCTTCAGTCCGAACGTGTCGCCCAGGCCGATCCCGAACGTATGCAGCACCAGCGCGCGGTGCGAATAGACCACTCCCTTGGGCATGCCCGTCGTGCCGGAGGTGTAGCACATGGCCGCCGCTTCGCGCTCATCGAGCTCCGGATACTGGAAATCGCCGCTGGATTGCTTCAGAAAATCTTCGTAATTTTCATAGCCGGCGGGAAGCGGCTGCCCGGAAAGGGGAACGACCAGCACGCGCGCGATCTTTGTTTTATCGCGCACCTTTTCATAGAGCGGGAGCAAAATGTCGTCCACGATGAGCACGCTGTCTTCCGCGTCATTGATAATCTCCACGAGATCATCGGGAGCGAGCCGCAGGTTCAGCGTGTGAATCACTCCACCCGCCGCCGGAATTCCAAAATAAGCTTCCAAGTGCCGCGAATGGTTCCACATCAGCGTGGCCACGCGGTCGCCGCGCTTCATTCCTGAGCGGGTCAGCGCTTCGGCCAGCAACCGCGCCCGGCGGTAGAACTCTCCGTAGGTGGTGCGGTGCAATTCGCGGTCCGGCATGCGCGAAACGATTTCCACTTTTCCGAACAGTTTTCCGGCGCGCTCCAGAATCGCGGTGAGCGTCAGGGGAAAATCCATCATCGTGCTCTGCATCCATCCTCCGAAAAAACCTTCATTGTTCCGGCGCAACAGACTGTGCGGCAGCCTGCGCGTGTATCCTATTGAATTTCCCCCGGCCTGAACAGCGCCTTTTGCCCCGATGAGCCGGGATCGATACCGCCACGGCCGATAGGAATCCCGAATCACTGGGTCGAAGTGATCTGCACGCTTCTGAAGTGACTCAAGCAGAAGGAGCCATGCTCTGCCGGACCATTGCGGGTTAGCTCCAGGTCACACACCGGGAAAACGAAATGACGCACGCGGTATAATTCCGGGAAACGCTTCCGGCGGTCGGTCGGCGCACAACCGGGCGAATACAGGTGACCTCAATGCTCAGGCGGACTCTGCAGTTCCTTTTGCTTCTGACTATTTTTGCGGCATCGGCGGCGGCGCAGGCGCCCAGCTACGAATTTCCCCGCTATACCTCTCCGGAGAATTGGCGCGTCGATGAGGACCGCGACCACGTCACCTTCACGCAGATTGATCAGACCGCGCGGACCTATTGCATGATGGGGCTGTACAACAGCCGCAGCGCTTCGGGCGAGTTGCAGGATGAGTTCGCGGCGGAATGGAAAGACGTTGTGCAATCGTCGTTCACGGCGGGCGGGCCGCCGGCGATGACGGAAGGCAGCACGAAGGGCGGAGTGCGATTCCTGGAAGGAGCGGCGGATGTGCGCTCGTCGGCGGGCAAGGCCTATGCCAGCCTGATGGTGTTTTCCTCCTCCGTCCGCGTGACCAGCCTGATGATCGTGGCCAGCAACCGCGCGGCTCTGGAAGCGCGGCGGCCGGCCATCCAGGCGTTTCTGGACAGTCTGCAATTCGCCGCCGGTAAATCCACGACGGGCGGCAAGCACGCAGCGGAGGAGGATTCCAGCGCGTCTGCGGCGCACTCCCCTGGAATCACCACCGGCAAAGGCATTGCCGGCGTGTGGATGGGATTCCGGGTGTTCTATGGAACGAACGATCTCGAGCCGCACCCGCGCTGGTACACGTTTTTTGACAACGGCGAAGTCTTTGAAGACATTCCACGCACGGGATTGGCTGGATTCGACCATGCGGCGAGCCAGAACGACGAACACCAGCGCAATTATTGGGGCACCTACCGCTACGAAAACGGCGCCGGAGCGATTACCAAGCCCGGCGTCAACTTCCCCACCAAGCTGAAAGCGGACAAGCCGGGCGACATGCTGATCGATAGCATCCACTTTCATCTCTGCGCCGCGGTGGATCATCTGCGGCTGGAAGGCGGCTGGACCAGCCTCGGCGATGTGCACGATTCATTGCTGCAACGAGCACCCCTGGGCCAGCGCCCGGTCATTCGTTTTACGAAGGACGGGCGGTTCAGCGACGAGGGGATTTTCCAGACGATTCTGCAATCCGTCAGCGCCGAGCGCCATCTGGATGGAGCGGGTTCGGGGACGTACGACGTGCAGGACTTCAGCCTGATTCTGAAGTATGCGGACGGCCGGGTGCGGCGCGTGGCGCTGACGGGATTGCTCGGCGGAGATCCGGCGGTGCATAACGATATTATTTTTATTGGGCGCAGCCGCTTTAATAAGATGGATTAGTTGCGTGGTTGAATCCATTCCAGCCTATCGGAATGCGCGTGGCCACGAAACCGAAGAAGGAAAAACCCGCGCCCTTTTAAGAACGAAAAGGGTGCGGCACCCCCGACACAAAAAGGCAACAACGAAAAGATTGCGCGGAACTGTGTTTAGCGGACTACGCCGGTGAGCGGGCTGCTCGCCGTGGCGTAAAGCCGCTTGGGCATGCGCCCGGCAAGAAACGCCTGGCGGCCGGCGATGGTCGCGTGGCGCATGGCTTCGGCCATGAGGACGGAGTCCTGCGCTTCGGCGATGGCCGTGTTCATGAGGATGCCATCGGCGCCGAGTTCCATGGCCAGCGCGGCGTCGGAGGCCGTGCCCACGCCGGCGTCCACGATAAGGGGAACTTCGGTGATGCGTTCGCGGAGGATGCGCAGGTTGGTCGAGTTCTGAATGCCCAGGCCGGAGCCGATGGGCGCGGCCAGGGGCATGACCGCGGCGGCGCCGGCGTCAATCAGTTTGCGGGCCACGATGAGGTCGTCGGTGGTGTAGGGCAGAACGACGAAGCCTTCCTTGACGAGCACGCACGTGGCTTCGATCAGCTGCTCGGTATCCGGAAAAAGCGTTTGCTGGTCGCCGATGACTTCCAGCTTGACCCAGTTGGAGAGGCCGACTTCGCGGCCGAGGCGGGCGGTGCGGATGGCTTCGTCGGCGGTGTAACAGCCGGCGGTGTTGGGCAGGATGAAGATTTTTTCGCGGTCGATGTGATCGAGCAGGGATTCCTTCGTTTTGTCGGTGAGATTCACGCGGCGGACGGCCACGGTGACCATGTCCGCGCCGGAGGCCGCGTGCGCGCGGGCCATCTCGGGAAAGCTGCGGTATTTGCCGGTGCCCACGATGAGGCGGGATTTGAAGGCGCGGCCTGCGATCACCAGTTCGTCGGACATGAGAGGAACCTCTGGGGAGCAATTGTAGAACGGAGCGGGCGGTGGGACAACTTTCGAAATCTAGCGGAACTGCATGGGGCGCGGCTCGGCAACGTCGGCGTAGAGTTTATCGATGATGTCGCGGTACTGCTGTTCGACGACGCGGCGCTTGAGCTTCATGGTGTAGGTGAGCCCGCCGTTCTGAAACGTAAAATCCTCGGGGATGAGGGCGAAGCGCTTGATGGATTCGTACTGCGCGAGATTGGCGGTCAGGCGCTGTACTTCGGATTCGACGAGCGCGCGGGTCCAGGGGTCGGCGGCGAGTTCGGCGCTCGAGGCGAACTTCTTCCCTTCCGCGGCGGCTTTAGCGGAAACCGTTTCGAAATTGGGGACCAGGACGGCGCTGACGAATTTGCGGCGGTCGCCCACGACCATGGCGTTGAGAATGTAGGGAGAAGTCTTCAGCTTATTTTCGATGGGCTGCGGAGCGACGAATTTTCCCGCGGCGGTTTTCAGTAAATCCTTCTTGCGGTCGGTGATGAAGAGATAGCCGTCGGCGTCGAGGTAGCCGATATCGCCCGTGGCGAACCAGCCGTCGGCATCCAGCACGGCGCGCGTGTCTTCAGGCTTCTGGTAGTAGCCCTGCATGACCAGCGGGCCCTGGATGAGGATTTCGCCGTCCTCGGCGATGCGCACGTGGACGTTGGGGATAATTTTGCCGGAGCTGCCGACGCGATTGGCGGGATAGTTGCTGGAGACGATGGGAGAAGTTTCCGTAAGGCCGTAGCCCTGATAGACAGGGACTCCCACGGACCAGAAAAATTCGATGAGGTCCTGCGAGAGAGGGCCGCCACCGGAAAAGGCGATGCGCAGGCGCCCGCCGGTGGCCGCGCGGATTTTGCGGAAGACGATTTTATCGGCAAGGGCGTATTGCAGGCGAAGAGCCATACCCGGCTCGCGGCCCGCGGCCTTCCAGGGAACGGAGCGGGCAGCGACGCGCAGGCCCCAATTAAAGATGGATTTTTTCGGGCCGTGCAGGCGGCTGCCCTGCTCCATGATGCGCGCATAGATTTTTTCGAAAAAGCGCGGAACGGCGGCCAGGACCGTGGGGCGGATTTCGACGAGCGCGGCGGGCACGAGGTTCATCTCCTCGACGTAGGCGACGGTGACGCCGTTAAACAGATAGACGTAATCGAGCAGGCGGCCGTAGACGTGCGAGAGCGGAAGGAACGAGAGAGCCACATCCAGACTGGGTTGCAGATCGAAGGCCACGCAGGTGTCCGTGGCATTCGAGCAGAAATTGGTGTGCGAGAGCATGACGCCCTTGGGCTCGCCGGTGGTGCCGGAGGTGTAGATGAGCGAAGCGAGTTGGCCGGGAAGAACCTGCGCGGCGTGGACGCGATAGCGGGCAATTTCGGTGTCGCCGGCGGAGGCGATGAGCGTTTCATAGAGGAGGCAGTCCGCGGGCACGTCCGGGCCGCCGTCGGAAATGATGATGTGTTCGAGCGCGGGAAGCTGCGCGCGAATTGCCAGGAGTTTTGCGGCTTGCTGCTGTCCAGCGACAACGACGGCCTTGGCGCTGGAATGATTCAGGATATAGGCCATGCGCTCGGGGGATTCGTTGAAGTAGACGGGAACGGAAACGGCGCCCGCGCCGGTGATGGCGAAATCGGCCACGTGCCATTCGGGGCGGTTGGGAGCGAAGATGCCCACGCGGTCGCCCGGCTTGATGCCCAGTTCCACGAGGGCGCAGCAGAGACCGGCGACGCGCCGCAGAATTTCGGCGGACGAAAACGGTTTCCAGCCGCCGTCCGTGCGCACCAGTTGCGCGCGCGGATTGGGATGCGAATCCACGCCATTGAGAAATCGCGAAGGCAGCGTGCCGTAACTCATCGCTAAGCTCACTCTACTAAAGCGGGGCGGGGCTTTCAATCGCCGCGCGCGGGCTTGGATGCATTTCGCTAGCCCCTGCGTTAAGATGCTGGCGAAGAGCAAAACGAAACCCGCGAGGGTCAAAAGGACGATGATGAGCGAAGGAAATCGCAAACGGGCCGCCGGCAGCCCGGCCATCCGCGCGGCGCGCGGCACGCAACTCTCCTGCAAAGGCTGGCAGCAGGAAGCCGCGCTGCGCATGCTGATGAACAACCTGGACCCCGACGTGGCCGAGCAGCCCGACGACTTGATTGTCTACGGCGGAACCGGCCGCGCGGCGCGCAATTGGGAATGCTACGACGCGATTGTGCGCTCGCTGCAATCGCTTGAAAACGACGAGACGCTGCTGGTGCAGTCGGGCAAGCCCGTGGGCATCTTCCGCACGCATCCACACTCGCCGCGCGTGCTCATCGCCAATTCCAATCTCGTGGGCCACTGGAGCAACTGGGACCAGTTCAACGAACTGGACCGCCAGGGGCTGATGATGTACGGGCAGATGACCGCGGGAAGCTGGATCTACATCGGCTCGCAGGGAATTTTGCAGGGAACCTACGAAACCTTCGCGGCGGCCGCGCGAAAGCATTTCGGCGGCGACCTGAGCAAAAAACTGGTGGTCAGCGGTGGCATGGGCGGCATGGGCGGAGCGCAGCCGCTGGCGGCCACGCTGAATGGCGCGGCGTTTCTGGGCATTGACGTGGACCCCGAGCGCATCAAGAAGCGCCTGCGCACGGGCTATTGCGACGTCATGGTGAACAGCCTGGACGAGGCCCTGCGCATCCTGAAGAACGCCGTGCGCACCGGCGAAGCGACTTCGGTTGGATTGGTAGGCAATTGCGCCGACGTCATTCCCGAGCTGGCGCGACGCGGCGTCGTCCCCGACCTGCTCACCGACCAGACCAGCGCGCACGATCCCATCGGCGGCTACGTCCCCAACAAAATGACTCTCGAAGAAGCCTTCGCGCTGCGCAAAACAAATCCGCAGGAGTACAAGCAGCGCTCGCTCGAAGCCATCGCCGAGCACGTGCGCGGAATGCTCGAACTGCAAAAGCTCGGCTCGGTGACCTTCGATTACGGCAACAACATCCGCACCTTCGCCTTCCAGCAGGGCGTGAAAAACGCCTACGATTTTCCAGGCTTCGTCCCCGCCTACATCCGCCCGCTGTTCTGCGAAGGCCGCGGGCCGTTTCGCTGGGCCGCCCTTTCCGGAGAAGCTTCGGACATCGCGCGCACCGATGAATTGGTGCTGCAAATGTTCCCCAAGGACGAAATTCTCAGCCGCTGGATTCGCCTGGCGCAGAAGCGCGTGAAGTTTCAGGGCCTGCCCTCGCGCATCTGCTGGCTGGGCTACGGCGAGCGCGACAAGTTCGGCCTGGCGCTCAATGACCTGGTGGCCAAGGGAGAATTGAAAGCTCCCATCGTCATCGGCCGCGACCATCTCGATTGCGGCTCGGTGGCTTCGCCTTACCGCGAAACCGAATCCATGCGCGACGGCTCCGACGCCGTGGCCGATTGGCCGCTGCTCAACGCCCTGGTCAGCACCGCCAGCGGCGCCTCCTGGGTTTCCATTCACAACGGCGGCGGCGTGGGCATCGGCTATTCGCTGCACGCGGGGCAGGTGACCGTGGCCGACGGAACCAAAGAGATGGCCGCGCGCATCGAGCGCGTGCTGACCAACGATCCCGGCATGGGCGTCATCCGCCACGTGGACGCGGGATACGACGAAGCCACCGCCTTCGCCAAAAAGAGCGGCGTGAAAGTGCCGATGCTGCCAAAACCGTGAGCCACACACTGCTGATAACCGGAGCGGCGCAACTGCTGACGCTGGGCGGAAGCGCGCCGCGGCGCGGCAAAGCGCTCGCGAATTTGGGCCTGGTAAAGGACGGCGCACTGCTCGTGCGCGACGGCGTGATCCTGGCCGCCGGGCCGCGCGCCAAAGTGGAAGCGCATCCGGAAATTCATAGCGCGGAAAAGTTCGACCTGGGCGGACGCGTGGCCCTGCCCGGCTTCGTGGATTCGCACACGCACCTGATTCACGCCGCCAGCCGCGCCGAAGAGTACGACCTGCGCATCGCCGGAGCCAGCTACGAAGAGATCGCCCGCAAGGGCGGCGGCATATTGCACTCCGTAAAAAACCTGCGCGCGGCCACCGCCGAATCGCTGAGGAAGCGGGCCTGCACGGCGCTCGCAAAATTCGCCGAGCATGGCACAACCACGGTTGAAGCCAAAAGCGGCTACGGACTGGACGCCGCCAGCGAGTTGAAGATTCTGACCGTGCAGCAGGAGTTGAAGGGCGAGCAGGCGCTGGAAATCGTCTCCACGTTTCTCGGCGCGCACGTGGTTCCCGCCGAATACCGCAAAAAGCCCCGGGGCGCGGACGAGTACGTGGAACTGCTGGCGCAGAAAATAATTCCTGAAGTGGCCCGCCTCGGCCTGGCCGAATATTGCGACGTATTCTGCGATCGCGGCGCCTTTTCCGTAAAGCAGGCCCGCCGCGTGCTCGCTGCGGGGCGCGCCTGCGGACTCGTCCCGCGCGTGCACGCCGAGCAACTGGCGCGCACCGGCGCAACGCAACTGGCGATCGAGATGCACGCGGCCAGTTGCGATCACTTGGAAAAAATCAACCGCGCGGACATGCGCGCTCTCGCCAAATCCCAAACAGCCGCCACTCTCCTCCCCGGCTGCTGCTTTCACCTGGGACTCCCGCATTACGCCCCGGCGCGCGAACTAATCGCCGCGGGCGCCATCGTCGCTCTGGCCACCGACTACAATCCCGGAACCAGCCCGACGCTCAGCATGCCCATGTCCCTTTCCCTCGCCTGCACGCAGATGCGCATGACCCCGGCGGAAGCCATCGCCGCGGCAACAATCAACGCCGCATACGCGCTGGGACGGCACAAGCGCGTGGGCTCGCTCGAAGCCGGCAAGCAGGCCGACCTGGCCGTCTTTGATTTGGACGACTACCGCGAAATTCCCTATTATTTCGGTGTGAATCATTGCTGGATGACCATTAAACGCGGGCGCGTGATTTGGGCGAAAGAAAGTTTTCGCTAGGCAGTTAACGGCGGGTAGGGGCACGGCATGCCGTGCCCCTACCCAGGCGAGAAGGCAGACCAGATGAAACGACTGATTGAATGCGTGCCGAATTTTTCCGAAGGGCGCGACGCCGCCAAGGTGAACGCCATCATTGCCGCAATGAGCGCCGTGCCCGGCGTCTTCGTGCTGGACCACGAGATGGACGCCGACCACAACCGCTGCGTCATCACCCTGGCGGGCGAGCCGGAGCCGGTGGCCGAAGCCGCCCTGCGCGGCGTGGGCAAAGCGCAGGAACTGATTGACCTCACCACGCACGCGGGCGCGCACCCGCGCATTGGCGCGACCGACGTCGTGCCCTTCATCCCCGTCGAAGGCGTGACCATCGAGGAATGCGTGGCCCTGGCTCGCCGCGTGGGCCAGGAGATATGGGAGCGCTACCGCATTCCCGTTTATTTTTACGAAGCCGCGGCCACACGGCCGGACCGCACCAATCTCGAAAACATCCGCCGCGGCCAGTTCGAAGGCCTGCGCGAAGAAATGAAGAAAAATCACGAGCGCCAGCCGGACGTGGGCGAACCCAAGCTGCATCCCACGGCCGGAGCGACGGTGGTGGGCGCGCGCAAGTTCCTCGTCGCCTACAACGTCAATCTCGACACGGCCGACCTGGACATTGCCAAGAAGATTGCCAAAACCATTCGCTTCTCCAGCGGCGGGCTGCCCTTCGTCAAGGCCATGGGCGTGGAACTGAAAGCGAGAAACCTGGCGCAGGTGTCCATCAACCTGACGGACTTCGAGCAGACGCCCATGCATCAGGTGTACGAACTGGTGAAGCAGGAAGCGAAGAAGTACGGCGCGACGCCAGTGGGCAGCGAAATCGTGGGTCTGGTGCCGAAAAAGGCGCTGGAAATGGCCGCCAACTATTTTCTGCAGCTGGAGAATTTTTCCTCCGCGCAAGTCCTGGAGAACCGCCTGAGCGAAACGCTGCGCGCATCATCACCAGAACACGCCGCCGGAGAAGAAAAATTCGCCGCGCTGGCCCGCCCGCTGCTCGACGCCGTCGCCAAAGCCACGCCCACGCCCGGCGGCGGAAGCGTCTCCGCTCTCGCCGCGGCACAGGCGGCGGCGCTGGGAGCGATGGTCGCGGGACTTTCCCGCAAAAAGAAATCGCAAGCCGCCCACGCCGACGCCCTTTCCGAAGCCCTCGAATCCATGCGCCGCGCCGGCGAGGAATTCACCCGCGCCATTGACGAAGACGCCGCCTCCTACGACGCCGTCCTCGCCGCCTACAAACTCCCTCAAACCGACGCCGCGGAAACCACCAAGCGCGCCGCCGCCATCGAATCCGCCATGCGCGGCGCCGCGGAAGTTCCCCTGCGCGTCGCCCACGGCGCTGTTGCTCTCTGGGAACGCCTCGGACAACTGCAAGCTATCGCCGCCGCATCCATGAGTTCAGACTTAAAAGTGGCCCAACTGATGGCCGCCGCGGGAGCGCAAGGCGCCATGGAAAACGTGGAGATCAATATCGCCTCCCTCGCCGACAAAGCGTACGCGGCTGGTTTGCAGGAAAAAATCGCCGCCCTGCGCAAACGCCTGGCCTGAGCCGCCGGCGCAGCACAAAGGAGCAGTACATGAAATTCAGCGCCACGATTCGAACCATCGCCGCCACCGCGGCGCTCGCCGCCGCAGCCCTGGCGCTTCCCTGCTCCGCCCGCGCCGGCCGCCTCGGCCCGGACATCATCGGCCTCTTCCCCAAGGAAGTGGGCGAATTCGCCTACGCCGATCTCAAGCAGGCCCGCTCGCTCAAATGGTTCCCGCAGCTTAAAGAACAAATGATCCCCGCGCGCTTCAAACAGTTCGAGCAGTTCCTGGCCTCGGCGGGCATCGACCCCAACACCCAGGTGGACGAACTGGCCTGGGGCCTGGTGGCCGAATCGATGAGCGGCAAGGGCGCGGAAAGCGCCACGGCCGTGCCCACCGGAGAAAATATCGTCGGCGTGGCTCTGGGCAGCTACAACCCCAGCTCCGCCGAAGCATTTTTCAAAACGCAAAAGCTGCCCACGCTGAAAGTGCGCGGCTACACCCTCTTCGCCTTCGGCACCGGCTCCGGCCCCAGCGATCTTTTTTTCTTTTTCATCGATTCCAACACCGCCGCCTTCGGCCACCGCGCCCTGCTCGAAAAAATGATCGAAGTGCGCTTCGGCGGCGAAGAAGGCCTGCTGCGCAACGAAACCCTCTACCCGCTCATCAACGAAGCCAACAACGGCTCCGGCGTGGTCTGGGCCGTGCTCAATCCCGCGTACACCCGCCTGGCCATCCGCCAGCTCGCTCCCGAGATTGAACAGTTTCCCGAAGCCGCCAAACTCGTCCGCCGCATGAAGAACCTGATCATCAACGTGGAAGCCGGCAGCAGCGTGGACGGACATTTTCAAGCGGTGGCCGGCTCGACCGAAGACGCCAATTCGCTTTCCCAATTACTGCAAGCGGGCTTTCTCTACAAACGCTACCAGGCCCAGCAGAGCAATCCCGAGCTGGCGCAACTCCTCGACCAGGTCCGCGTCAGCCCCGCGGGCGACCGCGTCGACCTGCGCATGAGCGTCAACGACGACCAAATGACCGGGCTGATCAAGCACAATACCTTCGCGCTGAAGATGTAGCGGCGCGCGGGCCGGCGCATTTACCGGAAATGTTTACGGGACAGGCGAACGCGCCTGTCCTTTTTTTGGGGGAAAGAGAAAAACTATTCCGCCGAAACCGGCGGCTTGATCATCTTGGTGAGAATCAGAACCGTGCAATCGCCGCGCTTTTCCCGCCGCACCTGGTCCACTCCGGCCAGCGCCGGCACGGGCGCACCCGCGGCAGCGGCGCCCGGAAGGGAAAGCGCAACCTCCAAGCGGCCCGCGGGACGTGTAATGCCGACTTCCAGCGGCATGCCTGCGCCAGCACCGCCGCCAAACGCGCATTCGCAGGCGGCTCGCACCGCGCCGCGCAGCGCGGCCGCTTCTTCTTCGCCCAGTCCCGCGGCCGCGCCGCAGTTCCCGGCCCCCGCGGCGACTCCCGCGATCAGCCGCGCGTCGTTCTCCACGCGCATCCGCACTGGCACGAATTCTTCAGTCATAGTTATTGGCCAGGTGCACGTCGCAAGCCTCCCGGCATTCCGGGCAATAGTACAGGCCGTCTTCGCACAGGCGAATGTTGCTCATCCCTTTGCAAATGGAGCAATATTTGTCGCACTTGCAGTCTCGCTCTGGCTTGTCGCACTGCATGCACTGCACGGGTCCGCGCATAACCGCCTCCGGTTCCACTTTATCCAAACCCGGCGGCAGCGGCAACCAACTCGTTCCGCTCCTGCGCACAAAACGCCATGCGCCACTGCTTCTGCGCTCGCCACCGCCCGATGGCACGCATTTTCTTGACTCCATTCGGAACGCATGCTAGGTTCGATAATCGCCTGCTCACTTTGAGCGCTTCAAATGGAATCCGCCACCTCCTCCACCACCGAACTCCGCAAAACGCCCCTCAACGCCATGCACCGCCGCATGGCCGCGAAAATGGTCAATTTCGGCGGCTGGGACATGCCCGTCGAGTACCCCGCCACCGGCGGCCTCCTCGCCGAGCACCGCGCCGTGCGCGCCGCCGTGGGCGTTTTTGACGTCAGCCACATGGGCGATATTCGCATCCGCGCGGGAATAACCCCCGGCTCGGCCCTCGCCGCCGTGCAGCACATCAGCATGAACGACGCTTCCCTGCTGGCCATCGGGCAAGCGCACTATTCCGCCATGCTCTATCCCGCGGGAACCTTCGTCGACGACGTCATCGTGCACCGCCTCGGCCAGGACGATTTCCTGCTGGTCATCAACGCCGGCACACGCGAAAAAGATATCGACTGGGTGCGCCGCAATACCGCCGCCTTCGATTGCGTCGTCGAAGATTTGAGCGACGCCTACACCCAGATCGCCATCCAGGGACCGCGCGCCGCCGAAACTTTAGCCAAGCTGACAGATGTGAATCTCGCCCCCATCAAAAACTACTTGTTCACCCACGGAACCGTTTGCGGCCTCGCCAACACGCTGATTGCCCGCACCGGCTACACCGGCGAAGACGGCTTCGAAATCTACGTGCCCGCGGATCTACCCACCAGCGAAGACGTCTGGAGCCGCGTGCTGGAAGCCGGCCGCGAATTCGGCATCCTCCCCTGCGGCCTGGGCGCGCGCAACACCCTGCGCCTGGAATCCAAAATGGCTCTGTACGGCCACGAAATCAGCGAGACAATCAACGTCTGGGAAGCCGGCCTGGGCCGTTACTGCAAGATGGAGAAGGGCGACTTCGTGGGACGCGCCGCGCTGGAGCAGGCCAGCGCCGCGGGGCTTACGCGCACTCTCGTGGGCCTGGAGATGATCGAGCGCGGCATCGCCCGCGATGGCTACCGCGTCTTCAGCGAAGCCGGTGCGGAAATCGGCGTGGTCACCAGCGGCTCGCCTTCGCCCACTCTGGGCAAGAACATCGCCCTGGCTTATGTGCCGCCGGCGGAGTCTGCCATCGGCCGCGCTCTTTTTGTGGAAGTACGCAACCAGAAGGTGAAGGCGCACGTCGTAGCAACGCCGTTTTACAAGCGGCCCAGGAACAGCGCCGCGCAAGGTTCTTGAAACGATTCAAGGAGACAGGAATGGCCTATCCGCCGCACTACCGCTTTTCGAAAGACCACGAATGGATTGATGCGCAGGGCGATCTGGCCACCATCGGCATCACCGACCACGCCCAGCACGAACTCGGCGACGTCGTCTTCGTGGAACTGCCCAAGCCCGGAAGCAAAATCGAAACGGGAAAAACCTTTGGCACCGTGGAATCGGTCAAGGCCGTCAGCGAAATCTACGCCCCCGCCTCCGGCGAAGTGCTCGAAGCCAACGTCGCCCTGGCCAATAGC
>Ga0315281_10000237_pt1 | contig 72820 bp, 73 predicted proteins | sample YL17G07_0_MG_FD_204540 | JGI IMG/M metagenome (GOLD analysis project Ga0315281, IMG submission 204540) | Sediment microbial communities from Yellowstone Lake, YNP, Wyoming, USA - YL17G07_0 | ecosystem: Environmental > Aquatic > Freshwater > Lake > Sediment | place: USA: Wyoming | collected... | reverse complement strand
GAGGAGAATTTTCAAGGATTTCATCAAAATTGCATCAGGCATTGATGGATTGGGATGAAACTTTGGCCTAACGCCAAAGTTTCACAGGTCAAAAAAGTAGATGTGGATGAAAAGTGGGCGGAGTTTTAAACCCAAGCAGGATAAGCCGGAACCAAAAAATGTAGGGTGGATAAAGCCCCCGCAAGGAGGACGCCGTGGTTGCACCAAAGGCAGGCAATCCGTAACCAGCCATAGGCTGGACGGAATTGACACAGCCCCAGCAACCACGCAGCGCGCTGCGAGTATCCACCAATCCGCCTAAAAACCGCAGTTGCTATGGTACCAAATAGCGCAGCCCCCCATCCCCAGCCCTTCTACCAAAGGCAGGCAATCCACTACCCAGCAAGCTGGATGTGGAATTGACACCCCCGGAGAGGGAAAGGAGAAAATCCCCTCTCCCATCGGGACAGTTTGATTTTGGCCAATGAACTATCTGGGTTCAATACATACGGCGGCGGCAATTACATTCTTTCGCAGCAAGTTGATTGCCTGCCTTTAATTGTAAAATGGAGTTGCCCATGCCATCCATACTTCGTGTCGTGCAGGCCGACATCACCACGCTCAAGGTCGATGCGATTGTCAACGCCGCCAATTCTTCGTTGCTGGGCGGCGGTGGCGTGGACGGGGCGATTCATCGCGCCGCCGGACCGGAACTGCTGCAAGAGTGCCGCCTGCTGGGCGGCTGCAAAACAGGCGAAGCGAAGTTAACCAAGGGCTATCGCCTGCCGGCGAAATTCATCGTGCACACCGTAGGCCCGGTCTGGCGTGACGGCGCGCACGGCGAGCCGGAACTGCTGGCTTCCTGCTACCGCAATTCGTTGCGGGTTGCCGCCGACAACGGTGCGCACTCCATCGCGTTTCCCTGCATCAGCACGGGCGTTTACGGTTATCCCCTGGAGCTTGCCGCCCGAATCGCAGTTGAAACCGCAAGCTCATCGCTACTGGAACTCGGCTCCATCCGTGAGGTGATTTTCTGCTGTTTTTCCGCCGGCGATTTCGCCGTCTATCAAAAACTCGTCGATGCCAGTCCATAACGCCGACATCACCGCCATCTTTACCGAGATCGCCGACCTGCTGGAGATTCAGGGGGCGAACCCGTTCCGCATCCGCGCCTATCGCAATGCCGCGCGCATCCTGGGCGACCTGCCGCAGGAGGCGCGCCTGCTGAAGGAAAGAGGCCATGACCTGACCCGCCTGCCCGGCATCGGCGCTGACCTCGCCGGAAAAATCAGCGAAATCATCAGCACCGGGCGCTGCGGTCTGCTGGAACGCCTGCACCGCGAGCTGCCGCCCGCGATTACCGAACTGCTAAAAATTCCCGGCCTCGGGCCGAAGCGGGTGAAGGCGCTGTACCACGATCTCGACGTGCAGACCGTCGAGCAACTGCATCGCGCCGCGCAGAATGGCCGCATCCGCGCCCTGCCCGGCTTCGGCGAAAAAACCGAGCAAAACATTTTGCAGGCCGTGGAAGCCCATGCCAACCAGAGCCGGCGCTTCAAGCTCGCCACGGCGGCACAATATGCCGAAGCGCTGCGCGCCTTTCTACAAGCCATCTCCGGCGTACAGCAAGTCACCGTGGCAGGCAGTTTCCGGCGCATGCGCGAGACTGTCGGCGATCTGGATATTCTGGTCACCGCCACGCCGGACAGTATGGTCATGCAGCGCTTCACCGCCTATGACGAAGTGGCCGAAGTCCTTTCTGCTGGCGAAACGCGCGCCAGCATCCTGCTCAAATGCGGCATGCAGGTTGACCTGCGCGTGGTGGCGCAAGCCAGCTATGGCGCGGCGCTGCACTACTTCACCGGCTCCAAGGCGCACAACATCGCGATCCGCCGCATCGCGCAGCAGCTCGGCCTGAAGGTCAACGAATACGGCGTGTTCCGAGGCGCGCAGCGCATCGCCGGGGACAGCGAGGAATCGGTGTACCGCGCCGTCGGCCTGCCTTACATTCCGCCGGAACTGCGCGAAGATCGAGGCGAAATCGAGGCGGCGCGCGCCGGACGCCTGCCGCAACTGGTGGAACTATCCGACCTCAGGGGCGACCTGCATGCGCACACCAAGGCCAGCGACGGCCACGACAGCCTGCGCGACATGGCGCTGGCAGCCAAGGCGCTGGGGCTGGAATACCTCGCCATCACCGAGCACTCGCGCCACCTCACCGTGGCACACGGTCTCGATCCAATTCAACTTGCGAAGCAGTGCGACGAGATCGACCGGCTCAACGCAGAACTGGAAGGCATCACGCTGCTCAAGGGCATCGAGGTGGACATCCTCGAAGACGGCACTCTCGACCTGCCGGATGCGGTATTGGCGCGGCTCGATCTGGTGGTGGGCGCGGTGCACAGCCGCTTCGATCTGTCGCGCGCCAAACAAACCGGGCGCATCCTGCGCGCGATGGATCACCCGCATTTCACGCTGCTCGCCCATCCCAGCGGCCGCCTGATCGAACGGCGCGAACCCTACGATGTGGACATGCTGCGCATCATCCGCCATGCCAGGCAGCGCGGCTGCTTCCTCGAACTGAACGCCAACCCGGAGCGCCTCGACCTGTTCGACAGCCACTGCCAGAGCGCCAAAGAAGAAGGCGTGCTGGTCAGCATCGACTCGGATGCGCACAGCACCTTCGACTTCAGCAACCTGCGCTACGGCGTCGGGCAGGCGCGGCGCGGCTGGCTGGAAAAATCCGATGTGCTCAACACCCGCCCGCTTGCCGCATTGCGCAAGCTGCTCAAGCGTACTATGTGAGAATCTATTGAGTGTAGGAGCGGGCCATGCCCGCGAGCCGCTTGATCACGGGCATGGCCCGCTCCTACAGGTGCCTGGCCAAAAGTTTTTCGGACGGGCGCCCGACTATAAGTTTCACAGACAAGTTCCAACTATTTTTATTAGAATCGCCAAGCGATTGCAGCAACGAAAGGAAACATCATGAGCAACCTCATCGTGGTCAACAATCCGCGCGACTGGCCGCTCGATATTCCCGGCGTGACTGTCGTGCCTGCGCGCGCCTACCTGACCGATCCGGCCTATGGCGGCGACCGCATGGCCCGCGTGTTCAACCTGTGCAAGAGCTACCGTTACCAGACTCTCGGCTATTATGTCTCGCTGCTCGCCGAAGCGCGCGGCCACAAGCCGCTGCCCCGCGCGAATACCATCGAAGACCTGCAATCGCAGAACATGGTGCGGCTGCTGACCGAGGGACTGGACGACCTGATTCAGAAATCGCTGGCGCCGATCAAATCAGATGCATTCGAACTCAACATTTATTTCGGCCGCAGCGCGGCGAGCCGCCACAATCCACTCAGCCGCCAGCTTTTCAACCTGCTGCATGCCCCGTTACTGCGCGCGGATTTCGAGCGGCGCGGCCATCATTGGCGCATCCGCAGCGTGCGGCCGATTGCCGCCAGCGATATTTCGCCGCCGCATCAGGAATTCGCGATCCAGGCCACCACGGAATATTTCACGGCCCGCAGGCGGCGCACGCAGAAGCACGCCGCGCCGCGTTACAACATCGCCATCCTGCATGACCCCGCCAACCCCGAACCGGCCTCCAATGCGCGGGCGTTGCAGAAGTTCGAGAAGGCAGCGCAGGCACTGGGCATGCATGTGGAATTCATCACCAAGGCAGACTACGGCAGGTTGACAGAGTTCGACGCGCTGTTCATCCGCGACACCACCTTCGCCAACCACTACACCTACCGCTTCTCGCGGCGCGCGGCCGCCGAAGGACTGGTGGTGATCGACGATCCGGACTCCATCCTGAAGTGCAACAACAAGGTTTATCTTGCCGAAATACTCTCCCGGCACCGCATCCCCGCACCCAAGACACTGCTGGTGCACCGCGACAACGTGAACCGGATCGTCCCCACTCTCGGGCTGCCCTGCGTGCTCAAACAGCCGGACAGTTCATTCTCGGTAGGAGTGGTGAAGGTGGAGTCGGAAGAAGAACTGCCCGCCAAGGTGAACGGCCTGCTGGACAAATCGGAGCTGATTGTCGCCCAGGAATTTCTGCCCACCGAGTTCGACTGGCGCATCGGCATCCTCGACCGGCGGCCGTTGTTCGTGGCGAAATACTTCATGGTTCCCGGCCACTGGCAGATCATCCGGCACGGCGACCAAACGCACGATTTCGTCGAGGGCAAAACGGAAGCGCTGTCCGTGGGCGAAGCGCCGGACCGGGTGGTGAAAATAGCGCTCCGGGCAGCCAACCTGATCGGCGACGGATTCTACGGCGTGGACATCAAGCAGATCGGCAAGCGCCTCTACGTGATCGAGATCAACGACAACCCCAACGTGGATGCCGGCAACGAAGACAGCGTGCTCAAGGACGCGCTCTACCGCGAAGTGATGGGCGTGTTCCTGAAGCGCATCGAAGCGCGCAAGCGGGGCGCTGCCCGATGAACAGCAATCTGCGCTGCATGCATTCGCACCATTTAACCAGCATACCTTCCTCACCCTGTCAGGCAAACACTGACAGCAGAATCACCTCATTCCCTACACCGAAATCAGACAAACACCGATAGCGCTCTTTACGTGCAAGAGGCATCATTCCCGCAAGAGTTTTGCTGAGCGCCATTCGCGATCATACTATTGAGGTTTCCAAAATAAATGACGGATGATTCACCATGAACCTCCAGCCAGTGACTATCGAAGAAATCCCCATTGACAGGCCACTGCCATGGCGGCTGTATGACCGTAGCGGTTACATCGTGTTTGCGCGCGGGGAAATGGTGATAAACCGCGAACAACTGGTGAGCCTGCTCGATGAAGGCTTGTTGCGGGATGCGGATGAGCCGCCGCAAACCCATGAGGCGGGGGACTGGGTCGAGTTCAAGGAGATTGCGCCAGTCGGGATATTCCCGCCAACGGGCATCAAGCCGCAGATAGAAGAACGGGTGCAGCTTCGCCTGCTGAACCAGGAACTGCAAATCTATTATTCCGCCCGCCTGATCGGATACATCAAAAACCAGAGCATACTGCTGACAAGGCCGATGATCGCCGGAACACCTCTAGTCCTGGCGGAAGGCGAACAGATGGAAGTGCGCATGGTGACCGGCAGCAACATCTATGCGTTCAAGGCCTCGATCCAGCGCCTGTGCATCAGCCCCGCCCAATACATGCACCTGAATTACCCTGTTGAGGTGCGCGTGCAGAAGCTGCGCAAATCGCCATGGGTCAAAATGAATCTCGGCGTCACCGTGACCGATGCGCAGGGAGCCCACGAAGCCGCCCGCCTCGTCAACCTCAGCCCGGATGGCGCGCAACTCCATGCGCCGCCCACACTGGGCAAACCGGGCGATGCATTGCGGCTTTCATTCCATGCCGCCTTGGACGAACTGAAGACAACCCTGAACCTCGAAGCGACAATCATGCATGTGCATGCGCCGCAAACCAGACGGGAGACAGAGACCAACATACTGGAATACGGCATCGCCTTCCGCGACGTAGCCGCAGCGGACGCGCTTTGGCTGAAGGGGCTGGTCTACCGGCACATCGCCGAGGGCTATATGGCCTAGCAACATCAACCAGGAGGATAACCCATGATCCGCAATCCCATCGACATCGCCAGCCGCACAAGCCCGGAACTGTCCAGCTTCATAGAAACCATCGTCAACCAATTGGACTCCGACGAGCCGGTAACGCTTGCCGCAATCCGCTTATTCATCGAGCATGAACTGCCTGCCGAAATCAGCGAAGACGAACACCTGCACCACTTCGACACGGGCGAATCGCTCATCGACGAACTGGATGCGCTGATCGAGGGATTCGGAGAATCGGCGGCGGCGATTGACTTCGTATCTGTCTTTGCCAGCGAACCGCTTTCGCGGGCGATAGAGACCATCATGAACGACGAGAACCGGGAAAACTCGCCAACCCTCGCAACGGTCAGGGAAGCGCTGGCCAATGGCCTCGCCGCCCGCCTGATCGGCGACGGTGTACTGGAAGACGACGAGGCCGATATGCTGATGCCAGAAATCGAAGAGCTGATCGAGCGCTTCGACGCAGAAGACTTGGCGGAGAATTTTTTGCGGTACGAGTAGCGAAGCCGCATCGAACCGCTGCTTCAAAAACAAGTAATTTGTTTAGCTATTGATCCTAAAAACGGCAGTTGATCACGCGGAAGCGCGGAAAACGCGGAGAAATTCAAAGAGACGTGAGCAATACAACCCTCTCCAATTTGGTGAACTGCTATTTTATGTAACATATTGATCTTACTCCGCGTTCTCCGCATCTCCGCGTGAGGCTGCTTTTTCTAGGTTGATATATCCCCCATCAATCGTGGAATGAAGAAATGATGCAGACCAGCTTTGGTTTATGATTCATCGCTTGCGTAACGGATCGAGCAGCGATGACAAACCGTTGTGATCCAGTTCCTGCATCAGCGCCAGCAGTATGCCGATTTCGCCGGGAGGAAAGCCCTTGCGGGCGAACCAATTGAGATATTGACCGGGCAGATCGGCAATCAAGCGGCCCTTGTATTTGCCATAAGGCATGACACGGGTAACCAGCAGTTGCAGGTGTTCGGGGTTCATTTCAAGGCTATACGGGTTGCTGCTTCGCTCATGATCAGACTTTAGTTTGGTTCACGCGGAGGCGCGGAGATGCGGAGGAAGGCAGATTATTTACAACGCGGTGCAGGCCTTCCTTGAGTGTGGCAGCACCAAAATTAATGAGAAGGCCAACAGGCAAATTCATCAGTCGCAAATAGGTCAAAAGCTGCTTGCCATGAACTGGAGCCAGTTTTTCTACAGACTTGAGTTCCACGATTACCCGCCCTTCAATCAACAGGTCGGCTCGAAACCCTTCCTCAAACAAGATGCCATCATATTCAAACTGAATAGCTTTCTGTCGCTCAACCTGCAAACCACGTTTTTGCAGCGCCTTCGCCAATACCACCTCATAAACGGATTCCAGCAGGCCAGTTCCGAGGTCAATGTGTATCTTCATCGCCGCATCCACGATTGCACCTGTTATTTCGTCAAGCTCCATCATGGGTTCTTCTCCGCGTTCTTCGCGCCTCCGCGTGAGTTGCCGATTTCGCAATTAGCCTTATTCATAGCGCTTGAATGCCGTTACACCTTGCCCTCAACCGCTTCTCGATCCACGCCTGCGGGTAACCCTTGGCCTGATACAACTCGCGTGCGCGGGCACTGGCCAGTTCCGGATTTTCGATTTCTTTCACCCGCTCATAGCCCACCTGTGCCAGCCAGCGCTTGAATGGTTCCGCCTTGGGGGAGGGGATGGACTGGATGATACGGAACAGGCCTTCGGTATTGGCACAATTGACACGCTGGGCGCCGCCTTCTGTTTCGACACGAAGGGGGGTGACAATTTGTCCCCACCCTTGAGATAACTCATTGTCCCTCAGGCGCATTTTCTTGATGTAGTCGCCCGGATTAACGCTGTCGGTGAGAACGGCCACCACATCCACGATGGCGAACCACCATTCCTCGTTATGCCAGGTACGGCGGATAGCCTTTTCCTGAAAAACTACAAGATGGTTTTCAGGGTTGTCGGGTAGCGCGGTCTTTTTGCTCATGGTGTTTTCTTCCCAATATTTTTCTTGCCGGGTGGCAAATAATTCTCTGCCGATACCACACGCTTACCCGTCTTGCCTTCCAACTCCAGCCGCGCTTTTTTGGCAATGCCGCCGCCGGTCTTGGCTGCCGACTCGTTCTCATTCATGCCGGTAGCCTCCATGCTCTCCGCAATCTGGCGCGTAGACAATTCCGCCAGCGCGGTGAGCTTTGCATAGCCATTCCACTAAGCAATCAAAAAACGATTGCCAAGTGGCTGGTTAAGATCAGCTCGGCTTCGCTCATGTGGTCGCGCAGGTTATGGGTTTGCAAACCCTTCATCGTCTTGTGTGTTTTTACATCCACATCAGCCCACTCCTGATGAATGATATTGGTAAGGATCGCATATTCCTCGCCCTCCTTGATATCGTGGTTCGCCCAATAATCTGTCAATTTATTGCGCGTCTCCTGCCCCGTCATGCGCTGCTGTATCCACTTCTCGCTACGTCCGTGCTTCTGCCAGGTCTCGCGGGCGCGCTCCAGAGACAATGCCGGGTCGGCCATTTCCTGCATCCGCTCATAACCCACCTTCGCCAGCCACAGTTTGATTGGCTCCGCCTTCGGGCTGGGCACAGACTGCACCAGCCGCAGCAAGGTTTCGGCAGTGGCAACATCGGTGAGGTAGTTTTTGCCGTCAGCGGCAGGCAATTTCAGACGGTGACAATTTGTCACCGACTCGCTGCCTTCCTTGCCAAGCCGCTCTTTCAGCTTGTTCCAGTATTTTCTGGCAGCCTGATAATCAACCTGTTGGGTCAACACCTGCACAATATCCACCACCGAAAACCACCATATTTCTGTGGCTTCGTCATACACGCGGCGGATTGCATGCTCTTCAAAAATGGCTGGCTGGGGTTGCATGGTCAGGACTCCTTGTTCATGAATGCCAGAAGACTCTCAGTCGGTTATATTTTGTAACCGACTCAGCCCTTGTCTTTCTTCAGCTTCTTCTTCACGCTTGCGATTTGCTTGACACTCTGCTCCGGTGTCGGCAACAACTCGGGCATCGTACCGCCCAACTCCTTGATGGTCTGGCGGACTTTCTGGCCCACCTCAAAATGCGCCTTGTTGGCGTGTTGCTTGCTGTGTACCTTATCCCGTTTCAACTTCTCTTCCGCCTGCGTGGCGCGGAACAGGTTGGCTGCCAGCTCGGTGCTGCCCATATGGTCGAGAATCTTCTGACTCTTCTTCAAACCTTTGCGGGCATGAATACCTTCGCACCCAAGCCGCCATACAAACCCTTGTAACCGTGATCCTGAAAAATCGCATAATCCAGGCTGGTTTCCACCCCCGCATCCTTCGCCGCCGCAGCCAGATATTTGTTGTGCTCAGCCAGTTCGTTGCGAATAGCCAAACGCTTTTCATCTTCCGATAAACGCGCAAACTTTTCGTCGTCATTCAACTCCTGTCGCCGCGTCTGCATCGCGAAGTAGGTTTGCCCATTGGCGATCACCGGCTTGGACGGATCGCCGTTCTGCACGATCAAATAGCAGGCATAGCGCGATAGCCTGACATCGGGCACCTCACGCTTCGCGCCGGAGCCAATATCGACCATTGTGAGGGTATCCTCAATATGGTTCTCAACCAACTGCCCGCTGTGACGGCAAGCCTCTTTTGCCCGCTCGATTACCGGCTGAAAATGGCGGTACTGCGAATAATCCAGCACGACAGCCAGTTCCCTGGCCAACCAGAATTCCCCCCCGTCTTCATCAAAATGTCGAATGCTTTCGAAGGTGGCGTGATGCTGTTTGGCAACGCGCTTGTCAGTCATGGCATATATCCAATTGGAGTGTTGGGGTGGACTGGATGATGCGGAACAGGGTCTCGGTGTTGGCGCAGTCAGTTGCATAGAACTTGCCGTCGCTGGACTGCATTTTCAGTTGTCCGATTTTTTCGGACAACTGGTCATAGCCCTCCTGCAACAGCTTCTTCTTGAGGTCGTTCCAATACTTGCGAGGCCGGTCACCGCCAACCAAAACTTCGATCACGTCGATGATCGAGAACCACCACTCACCCTCATGGAACGCCTTGCGTATCTGCTTTCCTTCAAAAACGGCAAGTCTGGATGTTTCTTCGAAATTCATGTCGGTTTCCTCCCGTTACTTAAGGCGTGATGCGGATAACCAGTTCGTGGTTTAACGTGCAGAATGATTACCGCATCGTAGAGAACGAACGTTCTGTTGTCAACCCAACGAATCCGTAGAAGCTTGATGCAGAGATGATGCAGCAGCGGCGCTTGAAGGCTGTTCTTATTGATGCGTTCGTTTGCGATTGAGAAAACAACGGGGGGTGGCGTTTTAATTTCAGCTAGTGGAATTTCTAACATAACGAGAAAGGTGAGCATGGAATGAGCACACATCCTCATTGCTCAACTCACCATCCGAGTTTTCGATAAACGCCGAGAGTGCCTTGGGGTTCAATACCCAAACATCCGGCCTTCTTCCCTTCAATGTCTGGTTAATGAACCATCCGGGATAAACAACAGTCGGACGAACCGTTATAGACTTTCCTGTCAATTCCTTGACCAGATTTTTGATCCAATGAGCCTGCGCCTTTGCTTGAACGACAGGATCGCGATTCGGCTTGAAGCCATTCACCAGAATTTGAGTGCCATCATAGTCAATCTCTGATTTGCCTCTTGCCGGTTTGCTCATGGTCTTCGTTTCGATAGTAAAAACACCTTTCGGCCCAATGAGCAAATGATCAACGTTAAAATTATCGCCAACAATATCATGCAACACCCGGTAACCTTTTTCTCTGAGTTCTTCAAGAAGCTGGCCTACGGCCTTCTCGCCGTCGCGCGCCAAGCGTAGTGTTTTAAGTTTGCGCTTTGCCAGCACAACCTTGCGAACCGTGTACGCAAAAACACCTATAGCGAATACTGTAAAAACAATTGGCTGGGGTGGTGAATTTGAATACCATCTCCACCACTCATGCAGTGCGAGAACGATGGCGAACGCTGCCGCCATGATATAAACGAATACATCGTCCTCCAACACACGTTGAATTTCTTCATCCAGGGACTGCCCCGCATACCTTAAGGGTGCATCCGTCAGTGGTGAGCGTGATTCGGCAGAGTTATTATCTTCGTAGCTCATTGGTTGTGCCCGTTGCATTATTCAATCTGAAAAAGTTAATTGATGCTGACCAATCTCATCATGCTGGGTATATCTGATTGATTACTTCAGCAACCAGCTTAATCGTGCCCAATACTTGATTGTCCAACGACTTGGTACCATGGGCGTAGTGGTTACGCATCCAAGGCATCGTTTCTAGAATTGTCGCCAGATAATCATGATTGCGATCTTCCTCCTTGATCTTGATCTGAGATTCGTCAAAAACCATTTTCTCTAATCCGAGTTGATCCATCTCCTTGATGATTTCGAACTCGGTTCGTTGCCGTGCTTGGTTTTCTGTCCGATTCCGCCACACCTCGAAATTCTCATTTTTCAAATGGCCCTTCTTAACGGCATAAGACAGAAGCCGCTTTAATCCTGGCCCGAACTTGAACTTCTTTTCTCCGGCAGCAATCATTTCCGGCTCGAAACGCTCTCGCAATGCCAGTTCAAGACACGCATATGCATGATGTTTTGCTACCGGGTAAAAGCGATAGACGAACCACGCATATAAATAGAGATTCTTGGTCGTTTCAAACTGAATCCGTATATCGTCCGGTACGTCTTTATGAAGGCTAATATCTGCAACGGCACTATGCTGATCTTTAATTGTTATAGGTCGATCTAACAGGAACGAAGCCGTTGGACTGCGTATATCGGGTTTGCATACCGTTTCCGGGGTGCGGAGAAAATCAGGATGATCGTCCATTACCTTAGCTGGTTTATCCCTTCATACCTTTTGCCGCTATACCTGTACTGTCGTAGTGAAATCGCCCGCCGCCACAGCGTTCATGTAGGCAAGGATCAGCTCCTTGGTGAGATAGCGCCCATGCGCCTTCTCATCCTGTTCGCGCACGATGGGGAATGTGTCGAGAATGTAGGCCGCGTCGTCGCGGTTGATGCCGTAGAGATTGAAGAACAGCGCATCCAGCCGCGCCAGGCGGTGGCGACGATCTTCTTCATCCCACCTGAACGGCGCGCCGTCGTAGCCCAGGTCGCGGGCAAAGGGAGCGAGGTCATGTGCGGTGTAGGACAGGCGCAACACTTCGCCGCGCACGAAGTCGGCAAGGGTTTGGTGCCCGGAAGAGGACTCGAACTGTTCGGGGCGGATCAGTGGCAGTTGTTCGACGATGAACAAATTGAGTGTCTGACCTTGCAGCTTTTGGCGCACCACAAAATCGAATGCGAATGAATTTAAGTTTGCAGCCAGCAATGGTGCGAACTGCGCATAGCTTTGTTCAGCACCATTCTCCGGCAACCACAGTGGCAGCTTGTTACCGAAGCCCACACCCGGTGCAATGCAGGCAATCATACTGCGCATGTTGGTAGGCGCGGTAATTTCCTTGAATGCCAGCACCCAGCCACCAGCGTATTGCGGCTGCACATCCGTAGCGCTCACCCAGAATTGCGGCGTTGGATAAAAGTTTACATCGGCATGTTGTGCGCTTGTGTTGGCCTCCTGCTGCGCCGGGCGGTGCAGATTGTCGGCGTTCATCACCACGCTCGCGGCGCGGTGGTCATACATCTGCACCATCTTGCCTTCGTATAGCGGCACTGCTTTCGTTTCGCCTTTCTTCCAATGATTCATGCCGACCGGGTACCAGCCTTGCGCTTCCAGTTCATCGCGCCGCTTGAACAGGCCAGAGTCGTTGGTCATATCGAACATGCGGCAATAGCGCACGGGCCAGACCTTAACCACCCTCAATCCCCCCTTGTCAGGGGGGAGACTGGCAGCTCCTCCCCTGACAAGGGGAGGTTGGGAGGGGTTTGGGTTTTGATGCAGACACAGCACCGGCTGCCTGCGGTAAATTGCGGTGGTGATGTCGGCATCGCGCCGGGTTCTGAAAATCGGCGCGGAGCCGGTGTTGGGATTGACGGCGGAAAAATCATGCGCGGTAAGCGTGAGGATGTGTTGCGGGTCGTCGGCCTGTTCCAGCGTGTGCAGGTAAAAGGCGCAGCGCGCGGCGGCTACGGTACGCTGCTCACCCCCAAAAATAAGCGCGCTGAATTTGAAGCGGCTGTCCACATCTGGGAAAAAAGTTTTCTTGTTCTCGAAATCGTAGAGCGCGATGAGGCGAGAGCCACCTTCCACGTCATTCCCGCGAAGGCGGGAATCCAGTGGGTTTAATACAAATGCATTTTTGATTGCTGGATTCCCGCCTTCGCGGGAATGACGAATTGGGGTGGTCAGCGTGCGGAAAAATTCCGCCGCGCCTTTGTCCGCCGCGATGCCGGAAGGGCACAGCAGGCCGACCGCGCCGCGCGGATGGATCAGCGCTTGTGCGCGCTCGACGAACAGCGAATACAAATTGGTGTCGCCGCCGGACAGCAGCGGATAGTCGCCGCATTCGCGCGCCACGCGGCTGCCCGCTTCGGCGGCGGCCTGCGCGGCGAGATAGTCCTGCCACAGCGGGTCGTTGCTGGTTTGCAGTTGCGCGATGAGTTTCTTGCGGTCGGCGGCGCGCGCCGCTTTGGCAATTTCCGGTTTGCGCTCGGCAAACCATTCCACTTCCTGCAATTTCATCCGATCCCACGGCGGGTTTCCGATGATGGCGTCGAAGCCCCCCTGCCCGTTTTGCCAGACTGTGGGGAAGGCCAGTTCCCAATGCAGAAAATGTTCCTGATTCGCTTTGGCAATGGCTTCTTGCATGATGCTGTGCGCCTGCTGTTCGCGGGGCGTGGGCAGCTTACCTTTTCGCTTGGCAAGAAAATCCACCGATTCAAGCAGGCTCTCGCCGAATTCCTTGGTAAGCAATTGCGTCCAGGTTCTTTGGTATTGATGCGCGAGCGACAAGTCTTCCCAGGATGCGGTATCGGCTACACGCCGATTGGGTGCACCTACCCAGCGCTTGGCTTGCAAAAAATCCAGGGTTCGCCACAGCGGCAATAAACTTTCCGTGGCAGTATCCATGAGCGCTTTGGAGTGGTGTGCCTCGGCAATATCAATATCGGTGAGGTTGCCAATCGCTTCCATTGTCATGCTTGCGCTTGCTATGCGCGAGAGATCATCCTGATGGAACATGCCAACAAACTTGCCCAGCTCGTGTGAAATGTCACGGACTTTCCCGCCGAACAGCGAATCGCCGCAACGCAGGTGGTGATCGAGAAATGACAGCGGCGCGCCGACGGTGAAGGTATGTAGCCACAGCGCGACCTTGGCGAGTTCCACCGCCATCACGTTCTTGTCCACGCCATGCACCACGCGCTTGAGGATCATGCGGCGCACGATGTGGCGGTCATCTAGTTGCGCTTCGCTCACCGTCCAGCGGTTCTTGTGGGCAAGGATTTTGATGCGCTCGCGAATATCCTTGACGCGCGCCACCAGCGGCGATGCCCACGGGTTGGTGATGTCCCTCGCCCAGGTTTGCGTCGCGACTTCAAGCTCCGCTTCGGCGAGGGTTTCGAGAATTTCGTCGGCGAGGTAGTCCACCAGCGAGACGAGGAAATGTCCGCTGCCCATCGCCGGGTCGCAGATTCTCAGGTCGAGGAAATTGGAGGCCGGGTCGAGGCTGTCGAGCAGAGTCCAATCGTCGGGCTTGAGTTCGTGCTTGCGATGCCATTGCTCGATCTGGTTGTGGAAAGCGGCTTTGCGTTCGGCGATCAAGGGGCCTACGGTTTCACGGATGATGAGTTTCACCAGCCCATCATGGGTGTAATAGCTGCCGCTGGTTTTGCGCGCGAAGCTGGCGGGGCGGGCAACGATGCGGCTGTGCCGTCGCTCCCGCGAAGGCGGGAGCCCAGTGTCTTGAAAAACTGGATTCCCGCCTTCGCGGGAATGACGATCATGTGGTAATTGATCTTCTTCGACCACCAGACTGTATTCCAGCAGGCGTTCATAAATGCCGCCAAGATGTTGCACGGAGAGGTCGCGGTAATTGATCCATGCGCGCAATAGATCAGGACGGCGCGCGAGGTCATCGAACAACGGGGCGAAGCTCGCATCCGCCACGCGAGCACGGGTCAGCAATGGGGCGCGCGACTCTTCGAACAGGCCGCCGTTGTACGCGGGCATGCCAATGGAGGCGTCGCCTTGCGCAATGATGCGGAACAGGTCGCCCATGTGTTGCCAGTAGCGGGTAGCGCTTGCACTGAATACGTCGTTTGCATCGCGGCGTCTGGCGATGTCCTCACGAATTTTGCGCAAGGCATAGTCGTCATAACGTGTATCCCGCACGGGCAGCAGGTTGCGGTCTTCGGCATAGAGGATGAACAGCAGGCGGTACAGCAATACTAGCGTAGCTTCACGTAATTCCGCGAGGTATGCAGGAGAAGCGAGGTCGGCTTTTTCGTCACCCACTGCAAGGGCATTGGCAAGTTGCGGGAAGATGCTGGCGAATACGCGAGCCCCCAAGTCCTGCGAAACTTTTTCTTCGTACAGCCGCGCTTCGTTGAAGGCGTATTCGTGGAAAGTGCGCTCTTCCTTGTCCCATGTCTGGCGCAGAAAAGCACCCAGATGGAACAGGCAGAAAAACAGTTTGATGCCGTGCCGCGTCTCAATGTCGAACAGGTTCTGCACGGTGCCGGGTACGCCAAGCAGCGCGGCGAGGTCAAGCTCAAGAAATTCTTCCGAACGCGAACGCGCGCCCTGCCAATACAGCCGCCACACGGCTCCGTTGGTGAGGATACCCCAGCGTACCGCACGGTCGGAGGCAACTTCGACGCTGGAAAGGTAGCGCAGTATCTGGTTCGACGGCGTACCGGGGTCGAGGCGGTTGGTGGCATCGCCCCGATCCAGCGGACGCATCCAGCGCTTGGCCTCGATGATGGCAATGCCGTGGCGGTAGCGGCGGTCGTCGCGTTTTTCGGCGCGTGCGGCTTGTTTAGCTCCCTCATCTGGAAACAGCAGGAAATCCGGCACATCTTCGCGGCGTGTGCTGGTGGCAGTAACTTGCTTGAGGGTGAGGTCTTGCCAGCCCAGCAGGTCGAGCACTTTTTCAATAATGTCTGCTTCGGTGTTGGCTTCGTTGAGTTGGCTGTCAGCCGCGAGCGGGGCGTAGATGCGCTTGAGATCGCTGGTGAAAACATTCAGCGCATCATCAGATAGCTTTTCCCAAACAGGCGTCGTCTTGATGCCGTCGAGCAGAAAGTCTTGCGAAAAAAGTTTGCCGTCCATGTGTCTTTAGAATGTTTGGTGAATCAAATAAGCCAGCATCACTTTTCTTTCCACGGCGCAAAGCCAATGGCTCGTTTTTTCTTCGGCTCCAGTGGAGTCATGAGTTCGCGGATGGCGTTAATCAATTCTGCAATCGCGCGGTCATGCGCGCCGACCTTGCGTTCCAACTGGTTGAGTTTTTGCGAAAGCTCTTTGTGACTGGAAACCAGTTCGCGCAGGCGAACGAAGGCGCGCACGACATGGACACTGATTTCTATGGCGCGTGGGGAGTTGAGTACGCTGGCCGCCATGATGGCGCCGTGTTCGGTGAAGGCGTTAGGTAGTTTGCGCCGGCCACCCCAACTTGATGTCGCAAATTGCGATTTCAAGTTTGCGAACTCCTCCTTACTCAACTGAAACATGAAGTCTTCCGGGAACCGTTCTCTGTTGCGGAGCACTTGTTCATTTAGCCGCCTGGTTTCCACCCCGTAGAGTTCCGCCAGATCGGCATCCAGCATGACCTTATGCCCACGGATGAGGAGGATTTTTGTTTCGATACTTTCTGTAGCAATAAGCGCGTTCTTGCCAGCCATACCCTGACTCCCCTCCCCCTGCTTATCGCGCAGTTTCGCAAATGCTAACAGATTTTGGGAGTTGCTGACCTCGCTCATCAGCGTGCCTGTTTTGTGGGTTATGAAAATCATCCACTAGAATCGGTTAGAATTTCGCAATTGGTTATACAGGATTTTTCAGAATATGGACGTAGCAAGTTTGCTTTTACTGCTGGTGCTGGCCGCGCTGGGGTGGTTCTGGTTCGACAGCCTGAGCGCGCTTGAGATCGCTCGGAATGCAGGGAAGCAGATTTGCAGGAATGCGAACGTGCAATTTCTCGACGACACGGTCGCCCGCACCGGGCTGGCGCTGGTGCGCGATACGTTCGGGCGCAGGAGGTTGCGCCGTACTTATCGTTTCGAATTCAGCGAGACCGGCAATTCCCGGCTCGAGGGGCAGGTGATTCTGCTTGGCAGCAGGATCGAGTCGGTAACGATGGAGCCTTATCAAATATTGCCCTTAACAGACGCCAGTTGCGAGCCGGTGCCCGCCCTGAATCCATGCGATGACAAAAATACTCCTACTGATACTGGCGGTGCTTATATCGGATCTTGCGGCGGCTGCGGAAAGCGGGGCGGGATCGGCGGCGCAGGGCATGAACTCGCCCCCTCTGCCCACAGCGGGGGCGATGAGCCTTGAAAAGGCGCTGGCGCGTCGCCGCTCGGCGCGCGAACTTCCCCATGCAAGACGTTCATTTGCGGCAACTGCACGTGGGTGCGCATGCTTCCGGCTTGTCGTTATTTGCTCGTTCATCGAACAGGATGCTGGAGAGCATGGCCACGCCCTGCCGTGTGAAGGCATAAGGTGTTGCCTGGCCTGAAATCGCATGTTGTGGTTTCAGCCCGGCAATTTCTTCATGGTTCAACTGGAACACGGAGCCTTCCGGAAAGCATTCGATGTTGCGCTCGATGGCTTGATTCAGCGCCCGTGGCTCGGCTCCATACAATTCGGCCAGGTGCATGTTGAGCATGACCTTCTGCCCGCGGATAAGATGAATATTCGATTCGTTGCGTTCCTCAGAAGCAACCGGTTGCTTGCCTGTCATTGTTCATTCCTCTTTCGAAGCATTCTATATATTTTAAGCCGCAATTTACGCGGGCTGGTTCAGTCAATCATGGATTCCGCAGGGCGATACTCCAGCCTGAATGCCTCGGCAACTTTCCTGTGGGTTATTTTTCCGCCGATGATATTGAGCCCTTTCAGCAGGGCCGGAGATTCCTTGAGCGCCTGCCGGCATCCCTTGTCCGCCAGTTTCAGCACATAGGGCAGGGTTGCGTTGGTCAGCGCCAGTGTCGAGGTGATGGGCACGCCGCCGGGCATGTTGGCCACGCCGTAGTGAATGACGCCCTCGACGATGAACGTCGGGTTTTCGTGCGTGGTCGGGTGCATCGTCTCGACGCAGCCGCCCTGGTCTATGGAGACATCCACGATCACCGCGCCCTTGCGCATCGTCTTGAGGTCTTCCCGGCGAATCAATTTTGGCGCGACGGCGCCGTGTATCAGCACCGCGCCGATGACCAGATCGGCATTGCCAATCTGCTCCAGCAGATTGTGCCGGTTCGAAAAAATCAGCTGCACGTTGGCGGGCATGACATCGCTGAGATAGCGCAGTTTTTCCAGCGATACGTCGAGGAGGATGACATGGGCGCCCAACCCGGCGGCCATCTTTGCCGCATTGACGCCAACCACGCCGCCGCCGAGTATCACCACCTTGGCGGGCGGCACGCCCGGCACGCCGCCGAGCAGAATGCCGCGCCCGCCGTACAGCTTCTCCAGATACTTTGCGCCTTCCTGCACCGCCATGCGCCCGGCCACTTCGGACATCGGTGTCAGCAGCGGCAGTTCGCGCGACGGCAGCTCGACCGTTTCATAGGCGATGCAAATCGCGCCGGATGCCATGTGCGCCCTGGTCAACTGCTCGCTTGCGGCGAAGTGGAAGTAGGTGAAAATGACCTGGCCGGGCCTGATGCGTTTCCATTCCGGCTCGATCGGCTCCTTCACTTTTACGATCAGGTCGGCTGCCGCCCATACTGCGTCGGCGTCCTTTGCGATCTGCGCGCCCGCCGCCAGGTATTGCGCGTCGCTGAATCCGCTCCCCAGCCCCGCGCCCGCTTCCACGATGACCGTGTGCCCCGCCGATACCAGCGCCTCCGCCCCCGCCGGAACCAGCGAGATGCGGTTTTCGTTGGTCTTGATTTCTTTTGGGATGCCTATTTTCATTTACGCCTCTGTCATTTATGGAATCAGGATTGTCCATTAAATCGCCCACAATAATTCTAATGGGAAATTATCTTCCCGTAGGTTGGGCAAAGCGCAGCGTGCCCAACAAACGAAGGTGCCATTCGGATGCCCGGCCAAAAGTTTTTCGGCTTTAATGTTGGGCACGCTGCGCTTTGCCCAACCTACCCTTTGATGCAAACGAGCGGCACCACGCGCGCCACCTTGCGCGCCAATCCGGCATGGTCGGCGGCATCGACCACCTCGCTGACATCCTTGTACGCGCCCGGCGCTTCCTCGGCAACCCCGCGCATGGAGGGGCTGCGAATCAGGATGCCGCGCCCGGCCAGTTCATTGACCACGCTCCCTCCATTCCAGTTGCGCAGCGCCTGGTGGCGGCTCATCGCGCGCCCCGCGCCGTGGCAGGCGGAGCCATAGGCAAGCTGCATGCCCTGCTCCGTCCCGGCCAAAATATAGGAGGACGTCCCCATGCTGCCGCCGATCAGCACCGGCTGCCCGGCATCCCGCAGCTCGTGAGGAAGATCGGGATGCCCCGGTCCGAAGGCGCGCGTGGCGCCCTTGCGATGCACATGGAGTTTTTTTATCCGCCCATCCACCTTGTGTTCCTCCACCTTGCAGGTGTTGTGCGACACGTCATACAGCAGCGGCAACCGCGCCTGCGGCAGCACTTCTGAAAACACCTCGCGTGTGAGATGGGTAAGTATCTGGCGGTTGGCCAGGGCGCAATTGACCGCCGCCCGCATCGCGCCGAGATAGCCCTGTCCGAGCGGCGAATTGATTGGCGCGCAGGCCAGTTCGCGGTCGGGCAATTCGATGCCATATCCGGAAGCGGACACCACCATGCGCTTCAGGAATTCGGTGCCGATCTGGTGGCCGAGCCCGCGCGAACCGCAATGGATGCTGACCATAATATCGCCCGGCTTCACGCCGAACGCCGCAGCGATCTCCGGCGCATACACGTCGGTCACCTGCTGGATTTCAAGGTAATGGTTGCCGGAGCCGAGCGTACCCATCTCGTCGCGCTGGCGTTTTTTGGCCTGGTCGGAAACCTGCGACGGGTCGGCGCCGCGCATGCAGCCGCCCTCTTCGATGCGCTCCAGGTCGGCTTCCGTGCCGAAGCCGCGCTCCACCGCCCAGCGCGCGCCGCCGCGCAGCATCGCATTCATCTCCGCAGCTTTCAGCCGGATCGCGCCGGTGCTGCCCATGCCTGCGGGGATGGTGTTGAACAATGCCTCCGCGAGCCGCGCCTTCACCGCTTCGATGTCTTCGATGCGCAAGCCGGTGTGCAGGGTGCGCACGCCGCAGGAAATGTCGAAGCCCACGCCACCCGCCGACACCACGCCGCCCGATTCGGCATCGAACGCCGCCACGCCGCCGATAGGGAAGCCGTAACCCCAGTGGGCGTCCGGCATCGCGAAGGATGCCTTGACGATGCCCGGCAGCATGGCCACGTTGGTGACCTGCTCATACACCTTGGCATCCATATCGCGCATCAGCGCCTCGCTGGCGAAAATTACGCCGTGCACGCGCATTTTGCCGAACGGCTTGATGCGCCATTCGAATTCCGATTCACGTTCAAATAGCGCGAGGTCCATGCCGTTCCTCCGTTATTAAATGCTACACGTCCACCACGCACTGGGCGAGCCAGCCGCCGTCAGATTGTTGCACAACCTTTAACGCGGTATAGGTCGCGCCTTTTACTTCGACGGCAGGTCGGTGGCGGACTGCTTCCAGCGCTTCACCCCACGCCTGCGCGGCGAGATGATTTCCTTCCAGATGCACTTCAAAGCGGCTGAACAACATGTTGCGCGTCGCCATCTCGTAGATCAACACGTTTAACCAATCCACCAACAGCAACTCGGCATCGGGCGCTTCACATGAAAGCCGGATCATTTCCTTGGGCGCCACATCTGCCGGGTCGGCAATCACCGCCGTCAGCGCCAATGCAGCCTGTGCGAAAGCCTCTTCCAGCGTCGCGCCCAGACCGCGCACGCCGATATCGGCCTGATGGGGGAAGTGCTCCCAGCGTGCATTAGTTGCCAAGTCGCATCCAATCTAAAAAAGCTTTTATAGGTTGGGCAAAAGCCGAAGGCTGTGCCCAACGTAGCGAACGTAATTGGTAGCTTGGGTTTTGTTGGGCACGCTACGCTTTGCCCAACCTACAGCACTGCATTTCAGATTCAAAAATTCAAAAATTTCTCAGAGCACTTCGCCGCCAAATACCGCCGCCACCTCGGCGCGCAGCAATGCCTTATCCTCGCCCGTATAGCGCGGCGAGAAATGCAGCGGAATGACGCAACCAACACTCGCAGCACGGGCAATTTCGCCCGCCTGGCGCGCGGTCAGGTGGAACTTGCGCCGCGCGTGTTCGGCATCGCGCTCCATGAAAGCCGCCTCGATATACAGCAGGTCGGCATTGCGCGCCAACTCGACGATGCGCGCCACGTTATCCTCATGCCATGCGACATCGGTGACGTAGGCAATTTTCTGTCCGGGCACGATGCGCAACGCGGGCTTCAACTCGGACAGCGACAACACCCGCTCCTGTTCCGCACCATCCTCACGCCAGGCCACGTGCATCTGCCACTGGTCCGGTTCGTTGCGCAACACTGCCTGCTTCAAGTCGCGCAGCCATGCGCCAAGCGGCAAGCCGAGTTCCTGCAGGCGGTTCTTCCACACATTGACGTGCGCCTGCTCCTGCAGGGCATAAGCCAGGCAAGGTATCCCGCCGTGATCGAGCATGGTGCAGCACACCTGTATGGCCGGTTCGCGCAGCAATATATTTTCCGGGCAGACCACATTTTCCTCGCCTTCACGGCGAAACTCGCTCTGGCAGCGGAAGCTGGCATGCCGCCCTGCACCTTTGCCATCCACCTCGGTGACACGCAGGGTAAAGCCGGACGCATAGTTATGCACCAGATTCCAGGTGTAGGCGCGCAACTTATGTTCCACCTGCGCCAAAAAACCGGGCGGGCCGAACAAATGCAAATCCTTTTCCCGTCCCAGCAGAATGCGCAGCAGCCAATCGAATCCCATGAAATGATCCATGTGGGCATGGGTGATAAATACATGGCTGATGCGCATCAGTTTGCGCGGTGACAGCGCCCGAATGTCGCCCAGATCGAACAGCAGGGCGCGCCGTTCGAACATGCAGTCAACAAACAGCGCGGGGTCTCCCGTAGAACCGTTTACCAGATCAGGACGGAAAATCGGGCGCATGTCATTATGTCCCTCGCTACAGCAGCACGGGCCTATCCGGTATTTCATTGGGTTTGCCGCTACGCGGCGGAAAGTGGCGCGACAGATGCTCGCCCACGGCGCGAATGCCGGCAAGCACGCCGGCTTCAAACTGCCCTTCGCGGAATGCAGATTCCATCTCGCTGCAAATCGCTTCCCACGTTTCCTGGCCCAGTCTGGTGTGTATGCCGCGGTCGGCGACGATCTCGACATCCCGGTCCGCCAGCAGCAAATAAATCAGCACGCCATTATTGTGTTCGGTATCCCAGACACGCAATCTGGAAAACACTTCAAGGGCGCGTTGCTGCGCCGTCTGACTCGCCAGCAGTGGCGCCAATTCCAGCGCGGCCTCGACCGCAAAACGAATTTGCCCGTTGTGTTTTGCTTCTGTTTCGCGGATCGCGCGCTCGATTGTATCCAGCGTGCGTGGCGGAAAAGCGCGCCGCACCGCAGCACGCCCGCTCGATAAATGTCGCATGGTACGTTTGAAATTCATTTACCAACTCCCAGATGCACCGCCGCCACCAAACCCGCCGCCACCGCCGCTGAAGCCCCCTCCTCCGCCATAGCTTCCGCCTCCGCCATAGCCGCCGAAGCCGCGCCCTGAGCCACCCAGCAGCACGAACACGAATGCCATCAGCCCGACCAGCAGTGCAATCAGCATCGGCGCAACCGTCAGCCAGGCCAGCCCACCCAGCGCTCCGCCCATCAGCACGGCGGCGGGGAATCGCCCGAGCAGCGCGCGCAACATGCCGCCCACGACCACCACCAGCCCGAAGCCAATGAACAGCAGTGATTCGATATCAAACTTTCCGCTCGCGGCGGCACGCTTCGGTGGCGGCAAAGATTCGCCATCGACTATTTTCATCATCGCCGCTGTGCCGGATTCGATGCCCGGATAAAACTCGCCGCGTTTGAGATGCGGCACGATGATTTCATCGACGATACGTTTCGCCGTGGCATCATTCAGCACGCCTTCCAGGCCATAGCCCACCTCGATGCGCAGGGTGTGGTCATTCTTGGCGACGAGCAGAAGCGCGCCGTCGTCCACACCCTTGCGCCCCAGCTTCCACGCCTCGGCGACACGAATGCCGAATTGCTCGATGGTTTCCGGTTGCGTGGTTGGCACGATCAGCACCGCAAGCTGCGCGCCCTTTTTTGCTTCAAAGGCGGCGAGACGGGATTCCAGTGTTTGGGTTTGTTGCACATCCAGCGTGGCGGTGAGATCGGTGACGCGATGCGCGAGCGGCGGCACAGCAACCTCGGCCTGCGCCGCTCCACATAGCAGCAGCGCAAGCAGGAAAACCTGCGCTATTGTTTGCATTTATTTTGCCGGTGCGGCGGGTTTTGGTGCGGCAAAATCCACCGTCGGCGGGCGGGAAATTTCCTTCTCGTTTTCTACCGTGAAAGACGGTTTAACGCTGTAGCCGAACAGCATCGCGGTCAGGTTGCTCGGGAAGGAACGCACCGTGATGTTGTATTCCTGCACCGCCTTGATGTAGCGGTTGCGCGCCACGGTGATGCGGTTTTCCGTGCCTTCCAGTTGCGCCTGCAAGTCGCGGAAATTCGCGTCGGATTTCAGTTGCGGGTAATTCTCAGACACCACCAGCAAGCGGCTCAATGCCGAAGACAGTTGGCCTTGTGCGGCCTGGAACTTGGCGAAGGCCTGTGCGTCGTTGATCAGCTCTGGCGTGGCCTGAATACTGCCCACCTTGGCGCGCGCTTCGGTAACACCCAGCAACACGGCCTGCTCCTGTGCGGCATAGCCCTTGACGGTATTCACCAGATTAGGGATCAGGTCGGCACGCCGCTGATACTGGTTCAGCACTTCCGCCCAGTTCGCCTTGATCTGCTCATCGGTTGTTTGAAATGTGTTGTAGCCGCAGCCACTCAACAACAAGGCCAGTAAAAATATCCATAAGACTCGCATCGTTAGTCCCTCCGGGTTGAATGTCAAGAAACACGCTGGAACTATAGCATTAAACAGCGTAGCTATTCAGCCCCCGTAGGTCTGGCTGACATGAAGTTTGGAATAGTTTTGCCGGGCTAAAGCCCGACCTACCCATTAAACGGCCTGCCCGGCGGCATAACCGGACGACCACGCCCACTGGAAGTTGTAGCCGCCAAGCTGGCCCGTGACATCAACCACTTCGCCGATGAAATACAGGCCGGGCACTTCGTTGCATTCCATGGTTTTCGATGACAATGCGCGGGTATCCACGCCGCCGCAGGTGACTTCGGCCTTGGCGTAGCCGAGTGTGCCGCTCGGGATGATCTGCCAATCGTGTAGCCTGGCGGCAAGCGTTGCAAATTCCTTATCCGCATACTGGTTGAGCGGTTTGTTTTCGGCAAACTGTACACACCACACGTCGGCGAAACGCCTGGGCAGATACTGCGCCAGGAAATTGCTCAGCAGCATGCGGCTGCCGCGCTGCCGGGCAAACAATTCCGCCATGTCGTTATCCGGCAACAGGTTGATGTGCAGCGGCTGGCCAGGCTCCCAATAGGATGAGATTTGCAGGATGGCGGGGCCGCTCAGGCCGCGATGGGTGAACAGCAGATTTTCGCGGAATGATTGTTTGCCGTAACTCACCACCGCATCGAGCGAAACACCGGTCAGGTCGGCATAGGGCTTCCAGCCCTCCGGCGCAAAGCTCAACGGCACCAAACCGGGCTTGAGTCTGGTCATTGGAATGCCGAATTGCTCTGCGACGTGATAGCCAAAGGGGGTCGCGCCGATCTTGGGAATGGACAGGCCTCCGGTGGCGATTACCAAGGACACGGCATCGAATTCGCCACGCGAGGTGCTGACGTGAAACTTCTTTTCGCGTTTGATTTCGCCGATCTCGCACGGCATGCACCAGCGCACACCAGCCGCATCGCATTCGTTTTTCAGCATTCCGATAATCGCTTCCGAGCCGTCATCGCAGAACAATTGCCCCAGCGTTTTTTCGTGATAGCCGATGCCGTGCTTTTGCAGCAGCGCGATGAAATGTTGCGGCGTGTAGCGCGCCAATGCGGAGCGGCAAAAATGCGGATTGTGGGACAGGTAGTTTTCCGGCTTGGCGTTCATGTTGGTAAAGTTGCAGCGTCCGCCGCCGGAGATGCGGATTTTCTCCGCCGTATTTTCTGAATGGTCGAGTAACAGCACGGAACGGCCACGATGCGCAGCCTCGATGGCGCACATCATCCCGGCTGCCCCGGCGCCGATAATCAGCACATCCACATTCGATGCGCTATTTTGTTTTCGCACCGGACGCTACACCTGCGATTCCATTTGCTTCCACAGGCAGGCACCCTTGCTGGCCTTGTCGATGTCCGCCAACTGCTGCGCGTGTTGCGCCAGCTCCTCTTCCGCCGCAAGCAGCACCCGCACTGCCAGGCGCGGCATATCGCCAAACAATGCAGCAGCCTGCTCTTCCCGTTCATCGCTCCCGTCGTCCAGCAGGCTGTCCTGCCCGCGCGTCATGGCCAGGTAAACCTCCGCCAGCAGTTCGGTATCGAGCAGCGCGCCGTGCATGGTGCGGTGCGAGTTGTCTACCTGGTAGCGGTCGCACAATGCATTCAGGTTGTTTTTCTTTCCCGGATGCAGGTCTTTCGCAAGTTTTAAGGTATCAATTATGCTGGGACAATGGGCGCCCAATGCAGGCAGTCCGGCCAGTTCCAGCTCCTTGTTGAGGAAACCGACATCGAACGGCGCGTTGTGGATGATGAGTTCCGCACCGCTGATGAATTCGAGCAGCGCCGGTGCGATTTCTGCAAACTTCGGCTCCTCCTGCAGGCGCTCCAGCGTCAGGCCATGCACTTCCGCCGCGCCTGCGTCAATTTCGCGCTCCGGGTTAAGATAGCGGTGAAAGCGCCGCTCGGAAACCCTGCGGTTGCACAACTCGATGGCCGCCAGTTCGATGATGCGGTGTCCCTGCTTCGGGTCAAGGCCGGTGGTTTCGGTGTCCAGTACGATTTGTCTCATCACTTTTGTCCGTTCTGATTTCTTGTAGGGCGGGCTGTGCCCGCCGAAAAAGATGTCGGGCACAGCCCGACCTACAACTTCTGTTCGTTCAATAGCTCTTCTATACCCCCGCAAGCACTAAAAGTACGCAATCTGGCTATGGGCTGAAGCCCATGCAGAATTGTCAGGGGGACGCCGCGAGGGTACCGGCGGCGCCTCCTCAATCAAGTCATGTGCACATAAACCCACCATCAAATCATCCCTGTTTCGCTGACTGCTCAGAAAGCGCCGCCACCTCCGCGCAGCCGCGATTCGCCAGTTGATCCGCGCGCTCGTTGCCATCATGTCCGGCATGTCCCTTTATCCATACCCATTGCACATGGTGCTTGCCTGCCAGTTCGTCTAACCTGCGCCACAGGTCTTCATTTTTCACCGGCTTCTTGTCGGCAGTCTTCCAGCCGCGCTGTTTCCAGTTGTGCACCCACTCGCTGATGCCCTGCTGCACATATTTCGAGTCGGTATGCAGCACCACCCGGCAGGGGCGATTCAGCGCCTCCAGTGCGCGGATTGCGCCCATCAGTTCCATGCGGTTATTGGTGGTATGCGCCTCGCCGCCGCACAACTCGCGTTCCTTGCCCATGGTTTGCAGCAACGCGCCCCACCCGCCCACACCGGGGTTGCCTTTGCATGCCCCGTCAGTAAAAATTTCCACTACGTCTTCGCTCATTGGCTATCCCGGCATTGCATAAATCCAGGCAAATTTTAACAGATACACAGTTGCCACACCCTTATGGATTAAAATGGGCAGTCATTGTTACCCGGCCTGCATTCAGTAAACAAAATGCCTCACAGTATGCCAATGCATAATCAAGTTCATCCGCAAATAAACAAGGCATGATGCTGGTTGCACTGGTGCTGACTGCGATAGCGGGCTTTGCCGCCGCCTTTGTCTTGCCTTGGGCATTCCCGCTGCCTCCGTCCGCCCATGTTCATCTCGCCCTCGCGACGGGCGTCATGCCCCTGATCTTCGGCGCGATGACCCATTTTGTGCCGGTGCTGACGCGTAGCGCCGCTCCTCGTATTGGCGCTCAGGCCATTGCAGCGCTTATGCTGGCGGCAGGCGCACTGGCGGTTTTTTCCTTTGCCGCAGCAAACCAGATGTATTATCCTGCCGCATTTCTTGCGCTCGTTGCGGCTGCGATTTTTTTTGGCTGGATCATCCGCCGCGCATCGGGTCCTTTAAACAAGCCTCACCCCTGCCTGCACTGGTATCTTGCTGCGATTGCCTGCCTGATGCTGGCGCTGGCCGCAGTGGAAGCCATGATGCTGTGGCCGGAGCAGCGCCTGGCGCTAAAAAGCCTGCACCTGCATCTCAACGCACTGGGCTTCGTCGGCCTGACTGCCATTTCCACCTTGCAGGTGCTGCTGCCCACTGCGACCGGCCGCTTTGATCTGCGGGCCGCAGGCCGATTGCGCCAAGACCTGAAATGGGCGCTCGGCGGCACGCTGCTGATCGCAGGCGGCGCCGCCTGGCTCAAGCCGCTGGCCTGGTTGGGCGCGATGATGTGGGCGGTTCCGCTGATTCACTTGGGCAAGGCTTGGCTCGTTCTCTATGCCGGTGAAATTCGGCGGTGGCACGGTGCCGCGCCTTCTCTCGCCGTGGCGCTGGCCGGGTTCGCTGCCGCCCTGTTGTTCGGCGTGCTGCATGCGGGCGGCATTCTGGGCGCCACCGGCACCGCCCATGCCTTCATTCTCGCCTTCCTTTTTCCGCTGGTTACCGGCGCGGCAAGCCAATTATTGCCGGTATGGATCAAGCCCGGCCCGCAAACCGCATGGCACGCGCAAACCCGGCAAAAACTGGGGCTGGGCGGAGGCGTCCGTGGCGTGTTATTTCTCGCCGGCGGCATCCTGCTTGGTTTGGGTTGGCGTGGCGGACTGTCGCTGGCGATGGCGGCGCTCATCGCATTCCTGATCCAGCTCATGCTTGCAGCCAGGACAATGCCAGGCCGCGATGGCGGGTTAAAATAAATTCAGCTCATGCCGCCTCGGTTCTCATCGGGATTCCGTTTTCGTGCGCTGTGACACTTCCCGGTTCAACTTGGGCGCTGCCGGCAGCAGCTTGCCGACCAGCCCCTCGTTCCATTTTGGCTTGATCAGGCGCATGCCGGGCACGCGTTTGATCGCCTGCAAAAAATAGGCTCCGCCGCATACCGCCCACCAGCGGTCACCCGCCGGCTCCATGAAGTGAAGGCGATTCAACAAGCCAGGATTGGTGAGCGGCGGTGCGTAGCAGGCGAAGCGTCCCGCCACTACCTCGAACCCCAGCAGCGCCAACCAGTCCTTCAGGCGCGGCAAGGCAATAAAATTGCCGCACCAGGGGTAGCCCATGCGCGAACCTGCCGCACGGCGTATGCCCCACAAACTGCGCGGGTTAAACCCGCTGATAATGAGGTGGCCTTCCGGCATCAGCACCCGTTCCACTTCGCGTAAAACCTGATGTGGATGAGCATTGAATTCCAGCACATGCGGCAGCAGCACCAGGTCGAGGCTGCAACATTCGAATGGCAGTTCGCCTGCCTCCAGCCGCACTTGCACCCCCGCTTCTTTGCCTGCCATCACATGCAACGGCATGCGGCTATTGCGCAGAAACTCATGTTCTGGCAGCCCCAGTTGCAGGGCATTGAAACCGAAAATATCGGCCACAGTATGGTCGAAAAAAGCCTGCTCGCGCGCCAGCAGATATTGCCCCTGCGGCGTGGCGAACCAATCATTCAGTGTATTAGCGGTTGACATGCAGCGCCCGTTTCGCTGAAATGAGGTATAGCTCACTCAAATATGACACCATGCTCGACATCGTTCCCATCCCCGCCTTTCAGGACAACTACATCTGGACGCTGCACGACGGGCAACATGCCGTGGTGGTCGATCCGGGTGACGCCGTTCCGGTGCGCACCTATCTCGATACATACAAGCTGAAACTCGCCGCCATCCTGTGCACCCACCATCACGGCGATCATGTCGGCGGCGTCTGCGAATTGGCGCAATTATACAACGTGCCGGTGTATGGACCACAGCATGAGGACATCCCCTGCATCAGCCATCCAGTTGGCGAAGGTGACGTGGTCGCAATTGCGGAATTGGGTATCAGGCTTGAGGTGCTCGACATTCCCGGCCATACGCGCGGGCATATCGCCTATCTTGGTATGGGGGCCGTATTTTGCGGTGACACGCTGTTCGGTTGCGGCTGCGGCAGGCTGTTCGAGGGCACGGCGGCGCAACTGCACCACTCGCTGCAACGCCTGGCGCACCTGCCCGGCGACACACGCGTGTGTTGCGCGCATGAATACACCGAGGCAAACATCCGTTTCGCCCTGGCCTGCGAACCGGGCAATGCACTGCTCAAACAACGCCAGGCGGATGCACGCGCGCCACGCGCCGCAGGGCAACCTACCCTGCCCTCAACCATCGCGCTGGAAAGAGCCACCAACCCCTTTCTGCGCTGTGCTGAAGCAGAAATCATTCGTAACGTGGAACGCCAGACTGGCCTCGAACTCGCATCAGAAAATGAGACGGCAGTGTTTACCGCACTGCGTGAGTGGAAAAACCATTTCAGTTGATGCAGTGCGGTTGCGGCAAACCCCTTTCTGGTTTATCCTGCGCGCCCTTCCGGAGAGGTGGATGAGCGGTTTAAGTCGCACGCCTGGAAAGCGTGTTTCGGGTAATACCTGAACGCGGGTTCGAATCCCGCCCTCTCCGCCAGATTAACATCCCAAGCCGCCCGGCAAATCTGTTAAGCCGAACCAAGCAGAATATCGAACCATTCCTTCCAGCGCCGGTATTTTTCCGGCAGTCCATGAGTGTCGCGTGCTATCGATATTTTTACAGCTTCTCTGTGGAATGCCGGAACCATTCCGGCTGCGAGTAGCGCGGCGCCCTGCAGGCTGGACTCGGCCTGCGGCAAGCGGTAAACATCAAACGGCACGCACCGGGCGATGCCATGTTGCAAGCAGGTTAATTCGGATAATCCGCCCGAAAGGTAAACACGTTCAATGGCGGGCGCGCGGTGAAAATCTTCCAGTATCCGCGCCACGCGGAAAATAACGGCTTCCAGCAACAGGGCGGCGATTTGTCGTTGTGTCAGGTGCTCGACCGGCTGGGAAAAGCGGATGCCGATGTCGCTACGGAAATATGGCGCACCCAGGCCGCTGGGTTCAGCGAGGCAAAAAATGTCGCCTGAAAACAAATCATCTATCCGGCATTCACTCACCGGATAGGGAGCGAGCGCGGCAGCAATGGAGTTGAGTGTGCCTTCGATGGCGAGATGGGCATGCTGTGCGCTGTCCTGATACACCAATGTGCGCAGATAACCATCCAATATAAATTTTTCATCCGGCAGATAGCGCACGACAAAACACCCCGTGCCGAGATTGACCAAGGCTTCCGCGTGGTCTTCGCTGACGCTGGCGATGAGCGCGGCGGACTGGTCGCCAACACTGGCTTGCAGGATCAGGCCGTTGCCCATTTGCAAATGTAATCCTGCGGAAGATTTGATTTCGGGCAGTATGCTTATCGGAATGCCGAACAGCTCGCAAAGTTGCGGCGACCATTGCTGCTGCCGGATGTCCATGAGCTGGGTGCGCGCGGCCATGGATGCATCGGTCATAAAATGTTTGCCGCCGGTCCAGCGCCAGATCAGGAAAGTATCCAGCGTGCCTGCCAGCAACTCGCTCCTCTCCAGCCGTGCCAACCATTCCGGATTGTCCTGCAACATAATGCGCAGCTTGGGTGCGAAATAATACGGCGTCAGCGGCAAGCCGGTGAGATTGCGGATCCGATTCTCATGCGCGCGTAACGCTTCGCAACTCGCCGCGCCTCGATTGTCCTGCCATGAAATCAGCGGGGTAAGCGGCTGGCCGGTGGCTCGCTCCCAGATCAGGAACGACGAGCGCTGGCTGCACAGGCCGAGAGTCCGGCAATCGCCTGCTTGTGTGACGCACTCATTAAGCGCCTGCTCGGCAGCCGCCGCATAGGCCAGCGCATCGCTTTCATAATGCCCGCCGGTAACGGCGATCTTCGGTGCGGGTTTTGCGGCGATGTGGCTGAGCGCACCATCCCGATCCAGCAAACCACCCTTGATCGACGTGGTGCCGAGGTCGAGCGCGATGGCGGAAATTCCGGAAGCTGTCATCGCTGGCGACAGGCTTCGATTTCCCGATTCATCGCGGCCTCATCCCACCCCATCGCGGCGGCGACCGTTTCGGCAAGGCGGCGCAATGCACTTTCATCCAGCTTCGCCAGTATCAGCAAAGGCATGCGGCGGCGCAGCAGATCGTCCAGATGCACGGCCATCTCGTCGCGGGCGCAAAACAGCAAGTCCGCGTATATGAAGGGCAGCGCAGGCACGATGCGTTCTGTTGAACGAAAATCGTTTTCAATGATGCGGAACACCTCGCCGACTTTCTTGCCGTGGCGGCGTATCAGCCACTTGGCGCTATCCTGATCGATGCCGAGCTGTGTTGCCTGAGTGCTGGCGGCAACAAACCATCTGGCATAATTTGCTTCCGGCGCCCATGGAAAGGTGCGGTTTCTGGTTGCGCAAGGCGTATCGACACCGAGTTGCGCGCACACCGTGTTGACGATGCATGCCGCGTCTTCCCGCGCCGAGGTAAGTTTGCCGCCGATGGAGTAATGCGCCCCGTTGCTTGCGGTTTTCAATTCCCAGTCGCGGCTGGCGGACGATGGCAATGCTTTGTCGCTATGCTTCATCACGCGCAAACCGGCATAGCTTCCGACCACATCTTTTTCCGTCCACGCAGTCTTGAGGTAGTGATTGGCTTCGGCCAGCAGATAGGCGACCTCTTCAGGCTCGACAACGACATGGTCGAGATCGCCGCTGTAATCTGCATCGGTGGTGCCAAGCAGCGTCATGCCATACCATGGGATCATGAAAAACACCCGGCCATCGGATTTGGCGGTCAGCAGCAAGGCATCGTCAGTCGGCAGCGCGGGCATGACCAGATGCACTCCCTTGTCCAACTGGCACCAGCCGCGCCCCTGTTCCGATGCGGCTGTCCATTGGCCGGTGGTGTTGACGATCTGCTTCGCGGAAATTTCCGCGCTGGCGTGGCCGAGTTGATCCTGAACCGTTGCGCCGCTCACCCGCCCATTCGCTTCTATCAACCCGGTCAGCTTGCAATAATTCACGCACACCGCCCCGGCAGCCATCGCGCCGGAGACCAATTCCAGCACCAGCCGCGCATCGTCGGTCTGCGCATCGGCATAGGTAAAACCGCCTTTCAGCCCGTCGCTGCCGAGAAAAGGAAAACGCCCGGCAAAGGCTTGACCATCGAAGTGGTGGTGAGCCATGTCCGGGTTTAAGCTATCCGCAAGAAAATCGTACATGGACAACCCTGCCCGCAACTGAAATGTGCCGACGCGGCTGTCCGCATACACCGGCACACCGAAGCGCAGCGGCCAGACGCGATGCGGCGCCATCGCCAGCAGCATCTGCCGTTCCGCCAATGCCTTCTTGACCAGCTTGAAATCGAGCGACTCCAGATAGCGCAGGCCGCCGTGGATCAGCTTGCTGGACGCGGAAGAGGTCGCGCCGGCCCAGTCCCCCTTTTCCACGAGGGCGACGCTCAGGCCGCGCAAAGCCGCATCATAAGCCGTCCACGCGCCATAGATGCCGCCGCCGCAGACCAGCAGGTCGAATTGACGGTCGCACAGCAATGAGAAATCGCGATTCATCTGTCCCTCATCTGCAAGGCCTTTTGCGGAACATCGCTGATGAGAATATCCACTCCCAATTCCAGTGCCTTGCTGATTTCCTCATCGCTGTTGCAGGTATAAACCGCGATGCATTTGCCGTAACCGCGCAGCAGCCTGACCATCGCATCATCAAGAGACTCTATCGGCAGGCACAACCCGTACAGAAAAGGCTGCTCGACCAGAACACGTTGCGCATCGTCCGGAGTCTGCTCTGGCTCAAAGTTGTAAACCAGCGGGAACCCCGGTGCGCACTGATGGGCGTAGATCAGGCTGGCGAGGTTGAACGAGGAAACCATGATCGCATCGCCCTGCGCCGCTCCGGCCATCTCCAGCGTTTGCCGCACTTTTATTTCATGGCGCGAGGGATGCTCCCATTCGCGGTTTTTTATTTCGAGCAGTAAGCGGCAACGTTTGCGATAGGCATCCAGAAATTCCTTCAGGGTCATAATGCTTTCCGGCGCTGCTCCAGAAGAAAAATGCGCGGCGAAATTCATCGCCCGCAATTGCGCATAATCGAAATCATCAATGTGCTTGTCAGGAAAACCGACCTTGTTGAGAAACCGGTCGTGCCAGAGCACGGCAACTTCATCACGGCTGAGCTGCACGTCCGTCTCCATGCCATCGATGGCATATTCCAGCGCCCGGTCGAAAGCGGAGCGGGTGTTTTCCGCCGCTTCTTTGTTGGCGCCACGGTGGGCGAATACCATGGATTGTTTGGGATGATTCATGTTTGATTTCGTCTATAGCCTGAGAGATGCCGGTAGCGCGGAGTCCGCAATTGAGCTTTGCTGTGGCGTTAGACTGCAAACAAAACGGACAGCAGGCCGGATGCCTGCCCTTTTGCTTTCGGGCGGATGATGATCTCCACATCCTTATCCAACAGGGTAATGAAGTGCAGCAGCCGTTCGGAAGAAAAACGATTGAGCTTGTAGTGCTTGAGCTCCGATACATGCGGCTGAGGAATGCCAAACAACGCCGCCACTTTGGCTTGGGTTAAACGGCGTTCCTGCAAGAGATCGTTGATCCTCATGGCGAGCTGGACGCGCAGCTTGCGCTCTCCGGCATCCTTGAACCCGAGGTCGGTAAAAACGTCCCCGCTTCCTGCATCAATAGTTTCAATCTTCTTTTTCATAGCGCACCTCATAATCAGTCTTGGCCAACTTCAATCGTTCGTGAATCAATTCCACATCCGTATTGGCTGTCCGGATTCCGGAAGGAGACTTCTTCTGGAAACAGTGCAACACGTAAATCGCCAACTCAAATCGAACCGCGTAAACCACGCGGAAGGTGTCTCCACGATGCTCCTCTACAATTTCCAATACACCCGCCCCTTCGCCTTTCCAATGCTTGACGGAAGGCGGCATCCCTCCTTGCTGTACTACTCCAAGGGCATAGCCAAATTCATCCACCACCTCTTCCGGGAAATTCAGCAAATTCTTTTTGGATGAGCCAACCCAGTGGAGGGGTTTCTCGGAGGGAATAGGGGTTTTCATGGAAGGCAATTATATACCGTATTAGGTATATTAAGTAAAGTGGCAATTACACCGCGTTCACCCCTCAACTACACGAACTTCACTTAAACCTCTTCCTGCCCCTCCATCATTCCCGGCGCAAGATCAGGCTCCCCGCACCGGCGCGAAATTTCCGCGCGTGCCGTGTTGCGCAGGCGGATGGCCGCAGCCCAGCCTTTTCCTTCCGGCGCAATCGGTTTGCCTATCGTGACGGTGATGATGCCTCGGCGCGGGAACCAGTGGCCATCGCGCAGGATGGAGCGTGTGCCGCGTATGCTCACCGGCACGACGGGCACTCCCGCTTCGGCGGCGACCACGAAGGCACCCATGCGGAATGGCATCAGGCCGGGGATGCGGCTGAACGTGCCCTCTGGAAAGAATATCGGGCTGCGTCCGGATTGCAGGGAATGCGCTACCTGTTTCACATCTTCCAGGCTGCGCTGCGATTCGAAACGCTCGACGAAGTCCGATCCGATGTGCCGGAGATAGGTGCGCGATACGAAGCTGTCCAGCAGTTCGCGCTTGGCGACGAAACTGAAATAACCGGCGCTGCTGAGTTTGCCCGGCAGTGCGGCGACGAGCACGATGCCATCCAGGTAGCTGGCATGATTGGACACCAGCACGCAGGGCGCTTCGGGCGACAGGTTTTCCAGGCCGCGAACCACGAGGGGCGTTGCGGTCAGGCGCGCATATAGCCGCGCAATCGCGTGGCTGGCCGCCCAACTCCAGGCGGGTCGGGGCAGCAGCGCGGCGGTCAGCCAGATCGAGGGCGCGAGCAGCCAGAACAGCGCCCAGGTGTAGGCGGCAAAGCAGACATCGGACGCCACCCTGAGGCTGCGGCGCATCTGCGGCAATATTCCGGCCCACGCCAGGCGGGCGATCTGCCACCATACCGCGCGCGTCGGCGCGGCGCCCTTTTCGAACAATTCGCGGCAGGCCGCGCGGCGGATTTTGCCGCTGGATGTCTTGAGCACGCTGTGCACCGGCGCCAGCACGATGTTGTCCGCCGCTGTTCCCAGTATGTCCAGCGTCAGTGCGTTGATCCGGTCGCGCAGGGCTTCCAGTTGCGCGGAGGAGGTTTCGCGCGTTTCGGCCAGCACCACCAGGCGCTCGGTGCCGGTGGCGGGATCGGGGCTGCCGAAGACCGCTACGCAGCCCTTGCGGATGCCGGGGATATCGCCCACGGCTTCTTCGAGTTCATAGGGGTAGATGTTGCGCCCGGCGCGGATGATGATGTCTTTTGAGCGTCCGGTCAGGTAAATATCGCCCCCGGCCTGATAGGCGAAATCGCCGGAATCTAGCCACTCGCCGTGGAACAGCAGGCGCGTCTGCTCCGGGTTGCGGAAGTAGCCGCCGGTGGCGGACGGCCCCTTGAATTCGAGATGCCCTTCCACGCGCTCGCCCAGCTCGCGGCCAGTGGCATCCACGATCCTGATCTCGTGGCCGGAAAGCGGCCGGCCGCATGCCGGAATGCGCAACACATCTTTCTCGTCGCTGCCTGCCGGTTCGGCATGGCCAGTGCGCATGAAGCTATCGCGCTGGATGCAATCGATCAGCGGGCCGCGCCCCGGCGGCGGGAACGCCAGCCCCACCGAACATTCGGCCAGCCCGTATACCGGCGCAATCGCCTGCGGGCGCAACCCGTACTGGCCGAAGCGTTGCGCGAAACGGGCGATGGTTTCCGGGCTGACCGGCTCTGCGCCGTTGAATGCCATGCGCCAGCTCGACAGATCCAGTCCTGCGAGAGCTGTGTCCGGAATCTTGCGCAGACACAGTTCGTAACCGAAATTGGGGGAGGCGGAAAGGGTGCCGCGATGCTTGTGGATCGCCCACAGCCAGCGCTCCGGTCGCGCCAGGAAAGTCAGCGGCGACATCACCACCAGCGGGCAGGCATGGTACAGGCTGCCCATCCATGCGCCGATCAGGCCCATGTCGTGGTACAGCGGCAGCCAACTGACGAACACATCCGTGGAGCTGACATGCAGCGCCTTGCCCATCGCGCGGATGTTGGCCAGCAGGTTGGCATGGGTCAGGACGGTGCCCTTGGGGTTGCCGGTGCTGCCGGAGGTGTACTGGATCAGCGCGATGTTGATACTCTCGGGCTTGAGCGGGATGCCCGGCGCGCGTCCGGCGCTGGATAGCTCGTCCGCCGTAACCACCATACGCAACGATTCCACCTGCGCCTGGAGCAGCCTTGCCACTGCCTTCGCTTCGTGCACCGTAATCAGGATGGTGGCGAGCGCATTGGAGAGTATGCCCGCATGCCGCCGCAGATGATCCTCGATCTGCGAGGGACGGGCAGGCGGGTAGATGGGCACGGGCACGCCGCCCGCCAGCAGCACGCCGAGGAAGCAGCAGAAATATTCGCGGCTGGTGGGCAGCATGATCGCCACCGACTGGCCGGGCTGCAAGCCGCGCTCCAGCAGACCAGCAGCAATTTGTTCCGCGCCGTCGCGCAGTGCGGCGTAGGTCAGCGCGGTTTCATGGCCCTCCGCATCCTGCAGCGCGATGTGCGTGCGCTCGGGATGGGCGCACACATGCCAGTCCAGCACTTCCGGCAGCGTCAGCGCATCCGATGGTTCGGCCTGCACCCAGGCCGGCGCTTCATCCCTGATTATGTCCGCAGGCCGCGCCGTGGCAGGGGCAGCGGCAAGCACCGCCTGCAATAGATCGCGCGGTGTTTCGGCAGTGGCGAATATTTGTTCCGGCAGGCTGACGTTGAAGAGATGCTCGATGCGCGTGAGCAGCTCCACCCGCCCGAGGCTGTCGAAGCCCAGATCGCGTTCGAGGGAACTGTCCAGCGTAACTTGAATGGCTGCCTCGGGGCGCGAGTGCAGCTCGGCTGCGAGCTGCCGGATGGTTGCCAGCAATAAGCTGGGGGTGTCATTCATCGCGTTTACCATGCACTCCCCGTCATTCCAGCAGTTTTGTGTTAATGAACTATTTGGGTTTACGGCGGTAATGGTCAACAATATCCCCCCAGCCGCCCCTGACAGTCAAGAAAAACCATGCGCCCTTCCCTTGCCCAAACCGTCACACCCCGCGAAGTCTGGGCTTGGGCCATGTACGATTTCGCCAACTCCGGCTATACCACGGTGGTCATCACCGCCATCTTCAATGCCTATTTCGTCTCGGTGATAGCGGGCAACCAGCCTTGGGCGACGTTCGCCTGGACGGCTGCGCTGGCGGTTTCCTATGCCGCGATCATGTTCACCGCGCCGCTCATCGGGGCTTATGCGGATGCGTATGCCGCGAAGAAAAAACTGCTCGCGCTGACCACCATCGGCTGCGTGATCTTCACCGCGCTGCTTGCGCTGGCCGGGCCGGGCAGCCTGTGGCTCGCCATTTTCCTGATCGCGTTTTCCAATTTTTTTTACGGCAGCGGCGAAAACCTGGTGGCGGCCTTCCTGCCGGAACTGGCGCGCGGACGCTCGCTCGGCAAGGTGTCGGGATGGGGATGGAGCCTGGGTTATGTCGGCGGGTTGGTCAGTCTCGGCGCATGCCTCGCCTATGTATCCTGGGCGCAGGAACAGGGCCAGCAGGCTGCGGATTTCGTGCCGGTGACCATGCTGATTACCGCCGCGCTGTTCGCCATTTCAAGCCTGCCTACTTTTCTGTTCCTCAAGGAACGCGCCGTGCCGCAGCCGCATTTGCAAGGGCTGAATACGATGCAGGAATCTTTTGTGCGGCTTGGGCAAACGCTCAAGCACGCGAAAAATTACCGCGACCTGCGGCGCTTTCTGATCTGCACCGTGTTTTACCAAGCGGGCATTCAGGCGGTGATCACGCTCGCCGCCATCTACGCGCAACAGGCGATGCACTTCACCACCCAGCAAACCATCATGCTGATTTTCGTGGTCAACATCACCGCCGCCATCGGCGCATTTTTATTCGGTCACCTGCAAGACCGCATCGGCCATATTCCCGCAATCGCATTGACGCTGATCGGCTGGATCGTCATGATCGGCCTGACATGGGCCGCGCAAGGCCCAGGGTTGTTCTGGGCCGCCGCCAACCTCGCGGGAATCTGCATGGGCGCCAGCCAATCCGCCGGGCGCGCGCTGGTGGGATTGTTGAGTCCGTCCACGCGGCGTGCCGAGTTTTTCGGACTGTGGGGGCTATCGGTCAAGCTCTCGTCGATATTGGGGCCGCTGACTTACGGCGCGGTAAGCTGGATATCGCAAGGCGACCATCGCCTGGCCATGTTGATTACCGGCAGTTATTTTGTCGCGGGGTTGGCGATATTGGCGGGGGTGGATGTCAGGCGCGGGAGGCGTGCGGCACTGCGGACATAGCTCTATTGAGAATTGCGTAACTTCATGACAGTTGCATTCCTCGCAGATTATCCATTAGACGCAGGTCGGGCTTTAGGTGCGTAGGTTGGGCAAAGCGTAGTGTGCCCAACAAATGACTGCCGTTAATGTTGGGCACACTACGCTTTGCCCAACCTACGAAAAGGCCGTATCCAATCTTTGGTTACGGCTCGTCCGGTTTAAGTTTTGCACGCTTATATCCATCTCAAATATTCGCGGATTCAATTACGATTTGCGCGGCATATCCAGCCGTTTTAATCACGGCAAATTGTCTATAAACCGCTTCATGGAAATTTTAAGCGCCGCAAAATTCGGGTTGTACATCAAGCGCCGCAAGATGCCGGCTCTTAGGTTGGCCTCGGTTATCTCCCCTTGCAAAGCTTGCTCGGGATGCTCGATGCAAGCAGCGTATTTCTCCATATCGCCAGGATAATAATGCGCGCAATTGGAATACTCTCCCTTCGCGCCATAGTGCATATCATCCGGAGACAGCACTATAGCCGTATGCGCGGAGCTTAATATTTTCTGCCTGGGTATAACGCTGTTCACCAGCTCCAGTTTCTCCGAGGGAAAACCTTTTGCATGTTTTCCTCCATCGGTGGTGTAGAGCACCAGCTTGCTGGATGGGTGCGGCATGCGCATCATGAAGTTTAAGGTGGCCGAGGGTTCAACGGTCATGTCGTCGGCGCTTGCCGCAGCAAACACTGGAATATTCAGTTTATGCAGCAGCGATTGCTCTCTGGATTCCCGCGCCAGCGCGTGCATCTGGGCAGCGGCATTCTTGGGAAGTGATTCATATTTGTAAATGTCCCGGTCGGGCCTGATGCTTACCCACTTGGCTGATGGAGTCATCCAGCTGTAAAGCTTGTGAATGTTTGCCCACTCCGCCCGTGGCGATATTTCAAGCGCGGGAGAAAACAGAAACAGGCCGCGCACCCGGTTGTCGCGCAGGCTCTGGTAAATACTCAGCGCGCCTCCGGCGGAGAAACCGGCCAGGTAAACTTCGTCAACTTCTTCCGCAAGCCGGTCAGCGCCATAAGCCACCGCCCTGGCCCATTCCTGCCAGGTGACATTGAGCAAATCTCCGGGCTGCGTGCCGTGCCCCGGCAACAACACGGCCATGACGCGAAAACCGTTTTCCTGGAAGAATGCGGCCAGGTGGCGCATGAAATAAGGGGAATCGGTCAGGCCATGCGTGAGCAGCACACCGCGCCGGTAGGTTCTGTGTTTCCCGGCTGAGCTGTCGGCTGTCGGCTTCAGTTCGAACGGTGCGTTGCCATCGACAATTTTTTCCAGGTCGGCGGCACCCAGTTTGGCGTGGGCTTTGAAAAGCATGTCTCGGTTAAGCGCCACGTAATCCGCAAACGCCAACTGGCTTCCATTGAAACGGGTATTCAATCCGGAAGGATGATGCCGTGCCTCTGGCAGTGGGGGTGATATCTTCAAGATACTTCTCGATCGTTGTGTTACAACCTCTGAACGGAGTCCGGCAGACCGGTTAGCCTGATTATGCCGCAGATTGTTGCCTGCTGGCGTAAAACCGGCTGCCGAATTCAAACCATCCTGATTATTGATCTGGTTTTTTTCATGTCATGCCGTATAATTTCGCTTGCTGAAACCGCGATAACTTCGATGGAATAACTTCAGGGGGGCCTTATCCGGTAATGTACCCGGAGTTAGCGTAACTACCACAGAAAACCGGAAATGATTATATGATTGTTGGGGATCGCGTCGAACTAAATCTGTTCACCACTTTAAAATGCAATTTAAGTTGCTCTTATTGCACCGAAGCTGATGGGGGGGCTCTCGGTACACAGGGTGACGTGTCTTACTCAATCGAAGACCTGAAAACTTTTATCAGCACGCATGCCCCTAAAAAAGAAATCGTCGTTACTTTTTATGGCGGCGAACCAACACTGAACCCCAGGTTTATAGAAGAAGTCATTGAAGCGTTACCTCTTGCCCGATTCCAGTTGCAAACCAACGGAACCATGATGGACAACGTGTCCTCGGAAACGCTGGGTAAATTCTCAAATATCCTCATCTCCGTGGATGGCGGAGAACTGGCAACCGACACCTACCGTGGGGATGGGGTTTACAGCCAGGTCACCGAAGCCGTCGAATCCATGCGCCCTTTCGTTGATGGGACTATTACCGCGCGCATGACCTGGAGTGACGGCAACATACAGGTTGCGGATTTCCTGGAGCTGGCCTCCACATTCGACTATGTTTATTGGCAGTTCGTCCAGGCGCAGGGATTCTATTCCCCGGACCAGGTAAGGCAGAAAAAAACCGTGCTGGAAGAATTGGTGAACCTGTTCTTCACCTCGGAAAAATTCTTTCCGCTAATCCCGATCATGGGCATCGTGCGCAACAAACTGTTTCCCCACCGTGCCATCGAAACGTATAACGGGCAAACGCAATGCCGTGCCGCCACACACCTGCTGAATGTCACGCCGGACGGGGGCATCTACCCGTGCCCGGATATGACCCATGACAACAGCCTGCGCTGCGGAGACATAACCACCAACACGCTCGGCGAAAACATGATGAAAAGCACCGAGGACATGCCGTGCCATACTTGCGAGGCCTTCAGCTACTGCCGCCAGAATTGCCTGAAAAACCTGCACGTGGCCTACACCCAGAAAAATATTTTGTTCCGCACGAATATCACTGAGCCTATTTGTGACTTGGTCAGGTTCCTCGGCAGGACGGTGGATAGACATAACATAGAAGATTGGTACGCTCGCCAATCGCCAGCCGTGAAGCAAGAAATACTTGAGTGCCCGATCTATGAGTACGTGGAAATAATGCCGTAAGGCGATATTTACAAATATTTGACGCTCGGGCAGGTCGGTTCTACATTCCGCCTTGTGCTCAAATAATCCTCATTCAAATGCCCGGTCAATTCTCTGATTTCTATGACAGCCTCGATGCCGACCCTGCCAAGCGGGGCAAGCAGTTCGAGCACTTCGTCAAATGGTTCCTGAAAGCCGATCCCGAATGGTCAACCCAGGTTGACCAAGTGTGGCTGTGGGATGAGTGGCCGGGGCGCTGGGGGGCGGACTGCGGCATTGATCTTGTCATTCTCCACAAGAATGGCAACTATTGGGCGGTGCAGGCCAAGTGCTACTCGCCCGACTACGACATCACCAAACACGACGTAGATAAATTCCTCAGCGAGTCGAACAGGCCGCTCATCAAACACCGCCTGCTGATCGCCACCACCGACCGCATCGGGGCGAATGCCAGACAAGTCTGCGATGCGCAGGAAAAACCTGTCACTCGTATTCTGCGCTCCCGACTTGAAAGTGCCGCGCTGGACTATCCCGCCAACTTTGCCGCACTCCCGCAAGCCAAACGCAAACCCCGCCCCGAACCTCGCGACCACCAGATTGAAGCCAGAGCCGCCGTGGTGCATGGGCTGCAAAGCGCCGACCGTGGGCAACTTATCATGGCCTGCGGCACGGGCAAAACTTACGTCACGCTGTGGATCAAGGAAGCCCTCGACGCACAACGCACCTTGGTACTCGTTCCCTCATTGGGACTGCTGTCCCAGCTCCTGCGCGAATGGACATTCGCCGCCGCTGCGCCGTTTGAAGTGCTGTGCGTCTGCTCGGATCAAACCGTCGGCACCAAGAACAACGACGAAGCCATCCACAGCGTGACCGACCTCGCCTTTCCCGTCACTTCCGATGTGGACGAGGTAAAGAATTTTCTCAGCGGCGCAGGCAACCGCGTGGTGTTTTCTACCTATCAATCTTCCTCCGTCATCGCCGCCGCCCAAGCCGACCCGGACATTCCCGCGTTCGATCTGACCGTGGCGGACGAAGCTCACCGTTGCGCGGGCAAGGTCGGCAGCGACTTCACCGCCATCCTCGACAATGCCCAAGGAAAAGACAAGATACGCAGCGCCAAGCGCCTGTTCGCCACCGCCACCCCGCGCACCTATTCCAGCACCGTGCATAAAGCCGCCGAAGATCGCGGCGTCGAAGTGGTCGGCATGGACAACGCCGCCCTGTTTGGCGAAGTGCTGTATGCCCTGCCGTTCGGCAAAGCCATCGAACGCAAACTGCTCACCGATTACCGCGTCGTCATCATCGGCGTGGACGACCCCACCATCGCGCAGTGGATCGCCAACCGCAAACTGGTCAGCACCGGCACGGGAATTGAAACGGACAGCGAATCGCTCGCCGCCCAGATCGGCCTGCTCAAAGCCATCAAAGACTACGACCTCAAACGCATCATCAGCTTCCACAGCCGCGTCAATCGCGCCGAAGCCTTCACCACCGACATGCAAAACACGATGCAGTGGATCAGCGACGAACACCGCCCCAGCGGAACCCTGCGCACCGACTTCGTCTCCGGCAACATGCCTGCCAACAAACGCAAGGTCAAACTCGATCAACTCAAAAAACTGAGTGCAGACGAAAGAGGAGTGCTGAGCAATGCGCGCTGCCTGTCCGAAGGCGTGGACGTGCCCTCCCTCGATGGCGTGGCGTTTATTGACCCGCGCAGCAGCCAGGTGGACATTATCCAGGCCGTGGGCCGCGCCATACGCCTGAGTCCGGACAAGAAGGCGGGCACGATTGTGTTGCCGGTGTTCATCGCCGCTGGGGAAAATGCCGAGGATACGATAGAGGCGAGCAATTTCAAGCCGATTTGGGATGTGCTGAATGCGTTGAAGGCGCATGATGATGTGCTGGCTTGCGAGCTGGATCAGATCAGGACTGAGCTGGGCAGGAAGCCAGGTGCAGGTGTCAGTGCGGATGGGCTGCGCAAAATCGACATTGATTTGCCTGCTACGGTGGATGCGAATTTTGGCAGCGCACTGCGCACTTATCTGGTTGAGCAAGTCACGGAGTCGTGGAACTTCTGGTTTGGCTTGCTTGAGGTGTTCGCAGAACGTGAGGGGCATTGTTTGCTTCCTCAGCGAGATAAAACAGAAAATGGATACCGAGTCGGTAACTGGGTAAGTAAACAACGAGCAGCAAAAGACAATATGTTACCGGAGCGCAAAGCACGGCTGGAAACATTGCCAGGCTGGAGTTGGGATGCGATAGCAGAGCAGTGGGAAGAAGGATTTCGCCATCTCAAGGAATTTGCAAATCGAGTGGGGCATGCCAAGGTTCCCTATGATGACAAAACAGCAGATGGATTTCGAATTGGTAGCTGGGTAGCGAACCAACGAGCAGCAAAAGACAACATGTCATCGGAACGCAAAGCACGGCTGGAAACATTACCCGGTTGGAGTTGGGATGCTTTGTCAGATAGGTGGGAAGAAGGATTTCGCTACCTCAAGGAATTCGTAGATCGAGAGGGACATGCCAAGGTTACTAGCGATTGCAAAACGGCAGATGGATATCGAGTCGGTGGCTGGGCAAGTGAACAACGAAAAGGAAAAGACAACCTATCACAGGAGCGCAAAGCACGGTTGGAAGCTTTACCCGGCTGGGTTTGGGATGCGATTGCAGAACAGTGGGAAGAAGGATTTCGCTATCTTAAGGAATTCGCAGATCGAGAGGGGCATGCCAAGGTTATTAGCGATTGCAAAGCGGCAGATGGATATCGAGTCGGTTGCTGGGTAAGGGAGCAACGAAAAAGAAAAGACAGTATGTCACCGGAACACAAGGAGCAACTAGAAGCATTACCCGGTTGGAGTTGGAGTCCTCATGCAGATAAATGGGAAGAAGGGTTTCGCTATCTCAAGGAATTCGCAGAACGTGAGGGGCATGCCAAGGTTGCTAGCGATTTCAAATCGCTAGATGGATACCGGCTCGGTCAGTGGGAAAATAGCCAACGAGCAAGAAGAAACAACACATCACCGGAGCGTAAAGCACGGCTGGAAGCATTACCAGAATGGAGTTGGGATGCTTTTTCTGGTAGGTGGGAAGAAGGGTTTCGCTACCTCAAGGAATTCGTAGATCGAGAGGGGCATGCCAGTGTTCCTGACGGTTTCAAAACGGTAGATGGATACCGTCTTGGTCAGTGGGTAAGTGTCCAACGAAGAGCAAAAGACAGCATGCTCCTGGAGCGCAATGCGCGACTGGAAGCAATGCACGGTTGGAGTTGGCGTCCTCATGCAGATAAGTGGGAAGAAGGGTTTTGTTATCTCAAGGAATTCGCAGATCGAGAGGGACATGCCAAGGTTCATCGTGATTACAAAACGGTAAATGAATACCGCCTTGGTAATTGGGTAAGTAGCCAACGAAACAAAAAAGACAACATGTCCCCGGAACGCAAAGCACGGCTGGAAGCATTATCTGGTTGGGTTTGGCGAATTGGACTTCCCCACCTATGAGAGCACACTCGACCCGCGACGTATCACTGGAGATTCTTCGAGAGTTTGGCGAAGACCTAGGCTCCGACTTCGATCTCGAAGTTGACGATAGCCAGACTATGCTTTTGTCGGAGGGGCCTCCATCTTGGATTCATCTCATCGCCCAATCAGAGTGGTGGCTTAACGGCTTGGCTGTTGCGTCGGCCCTATACGTAGCAGAGTTGATAAAGGAGTCTGCGAAGGAAACATGGAAAAACAAAGCTAAGGTAGCTGCTGCTTTCGTCGGCGTGACAAACAAGGTGAGAACGTTCGCGGAAAAGATCATCAAGCTAAGGCAGCGTCTCCCTGAAAGAACCGCAGTTGTTCTTGCGCTTCCTGTTCCACACGACTACTTCGGTTCCATGCTAGCGCTATCCGCGAGAGACGCGGATACGCTCACAGTTGAAATCGCGCTCTTCGTCCACCACCTTCCCGCATTGGGTAAGTTGATGCGTGAGGCAGACCTTGAGGGCTCCAGAACCGCAACAGGGCTATTCTTAGTCCTGCTGGATAATGGTGACCTGAAAGTTTCCTGGGTTGACCGTGATTCTATGGAAGTACAGTCGCGCGTTATTCTATTGTGCGGCCATGATGCCAAGTAGTCGGCCCTGCAATACGAGCGCGGCATTCACCGCTTCATTGGTGGGGAAAATTTTTGCCAGCTCGGGCTTGAGCAGGACGAGGTTGCTGCCTTTCTGGTAGTCCGCATAATGTTTGCCGCGCACGCCTTTGCCCAAATCTTCGCGCCGATATTCGGCACGTATTTCTTCAGAATTCTTCATAAATGCTCCGTTTATGTTTAGCCCGCGTAGTGCGCAATCGTTATTGCACCAAAGGTAGGCAATTCTCTAAGCTCTTGCGAGCTTGAGAAGTTGACACCGCCGAATGAAAACTCCAGTGCAAGCAGTTCGCAATGCTGACTTGTCACTCAGTGCCAATTTCGGAACTTCAAAAGATTTAAGGGGTCGGGGTCGGGTTCGCATTGTTTTCTATGCCGCCTTCCGCCCAAGTCCCTCTGCCACAAATGCCAGCACCAACGTGTTCAAGCTGACACCTTCTGCCTTGGCGCGCTCTGCCAATTTAGAGTGGACAGACTTGGGCAGGCGCGTCACGAATTTGCCGGATACTTCAGGCACGGTGTCTGGACGGTAAAACGGTTCAGGAATTACTTTGCCAGCATCTTTGCGCGCAGACACCCAAGCCTTGAACGCATCCTTGCCGTTTGCAACCGCTTCAGCTTCAGTCTCTCCATCCGACATGCAGCCGGGAAGATCGGGAAAAGTAATCAGGAATCCAGCGCCATCTTCTTTGGGAAGCTGGCTGATAACATGAGAATACGCCTCGAAGGGATAGGGCGGTTTAGCAGTTTTGATTTTTTTGATGGTCGCGGCGGTCATTTCTTTAACTCCTTCACGGCATCTACCAGCAACAGGAACTGGCGGATATACACGGGTTTGATGGGGCGATGTGCGGGCACGGTGACATCTATTTCTACACTTGAAAAACTGAATACATGATGGCTACCGCCGTTGTTCCGGCATTCGATGTTGAATTGCCTGGCAATAACCAGCAAATCGTCGATGCGCCAATCGCGCGGATTGTTGCTCATGGCATCCAGTAGTTTGGCCCGTTTGTTCATGAGTGAATAGTATCTTATCCGATACTACACATCAATCTGATCAAACCAAATCTGATTAAACCAAATCAGCCCGCGAGTCGCGGGGTCAGGTCTCAATACTGTTCGGTTAACCGTTCGTGGTGAGCTTGTCGAACCACCAGCCGCTAACCCAGTGCCCTTCGACAAGCTCAGGACGAACGGAATTTTCTTAACCTAACAGTATTGGGTCAGGTCTTTTATTATCACATACCCTTTTCATTGCTGAACTCGCGTAAGGCGTAGGGCGTCAATAAGTGAAGCGCATTGCGCCGGATGACAGCTACATACTACGATATCAAGCAGCGCGTTTCGTGCGTGTTCGTGTGACCGACGGTGGCAGCTTGGCGGCAGCACGCGCGATACCAACCAGCGATTCGAGCGCGGCATTCACCGCTTCATTGGTGGGGAAAATTTTTGCCAGCTCGGGCTTGAGCAGGACGAGGTTGCTGCCTTTCTGGTAGTCCGCATAATGCTTGCCGCGCACGCCTTTGCCCAAATCTTCGCGCCGATATTCGACACGCATTTCTTCAGTTTTCTTCATAAATGCTCCGTTCATGTTTAGTCGCAAGCCGCGCACTGATTAAACGAACTTTGCCGCTGCGCTCAGTATAAATGACGGCAAGAAGCCTTTCCATCCGGGACAGGCCGAACATCAGCCAGCGTGCCTCGGCAATGGAATGATCCGGATCGGCAAACGTATAGGCCATGGGGTCACCAAATACCGACCCTGCCTCCTCGCGGGCGAGGGGTCAAGTCTTGCATTATGACATTTCAGAATCCACCAAATCACTATGTCGTTCGTTTGACATGGTGAAGCCACTTCACTACAATTAAAGCTATGGATAGCACCATTCATCGCTTCAAGAATGCCCGCATCGCCATGTTTGTCGGCGACCATCCGCCCGCACATGTGCATCTGCTCGGGCCGGGGTTCAAGGTGTCAATTGAAGTGGCGACGTTGGAAACCAAAGGTCGCGCCGATGCAAAAAACGATAGCCGAAGCAAAGGCGTGGATTGTGGAAAACCGCGAATACATCATGTAGGTATGGGTCGAACGAGGAGAGAGACGATGAAAGAACCGAACATTAAATCCGTGGTTCCAGCCAGCAGGAAGGTGGTTGAAATAACGTGGGCAAGCGGCAAAACGGATCGCGTTAATCTGGCTGCGTTGGTCAAAGAATTAGCGGCTCTGGCGGAGATTGATAATTCAGCCACTTTTTCTGCTGTTGCAGTAGGCGAGGATGGCTGGTCTCTGATCTGGCCTAACGGGGCTGAAATTGGAACGGATACTCTCTGGCGCATGGCGCGCGAACAGGCTGGAGAGGCCACGCCCATTCACGAGTTTGCCGCTTGGCGTGCGCGTAACCGGTTGTCGCTGTCCGATGCCGCTGTTGCGCTCGGCATTACCCGGCGCATGGTTTCGTATTACGAAGCCGGTCGCTACCTGATTCCGCGTATGGTTGGCCTTGCCATCAAGGGCTGGGAAACCGAACACAATAACTTGAGCCACAGATAGCCCGCGTAAGTGCGGCAGGATGGATGGAGCGAAGGCGGGCGCGGTACACGATCAATCCGGGTTGCGTTGGAATGGGCCGCTGTGCCGACAAACCGTGACAGGCTGCTGCATTTATTTTGGGAGTTGCATACATGAGAAATCGGGATCATTTTCGTTTAACCAAGGTCAAGGCGCTGAAAAATTCGTGCCTTAAAATAACTTATGCCGATGGCACAGATTTCAATGTTGATCTGTCCGACTGGATCAAGTCGTCTTCGTTCTTGAAGCCGCTGCAAGACCAAAGTCTTTTTGCATCGGCCAAATTAAGTGAGTTGGGGCGTGCGGTTGAGTTTGGCAAAGGTGAAATTGATCTGGCAGCAGACAATCTGCGCAACCTTGCGATAGAGCAGTCCGGCGGCATCGGTCACGAGCGCATTTGGAATTGGATGCACGAAAATAATTTGACTCTGGACGGGGCGGCAGAAGTTCTGGGCATAAGCCGCCGGATGTTGGCCTATTATCGCAACGGCGAAAAAACTATCCCTCGCCATATCTGGCTTGCCTGCGTCGGATGGGAAACCCTTCATAAACACGGTGAAGCGGCTTAACCGCCTCAGGCCGCCCGCGCCAGCGGCATATTTACATCAATCTCGTCCCACGGCACAAACACCTTGCCCTCCGCATCCTTCTCGATGATGCCCAATTGCACCAGCGCGGTGACATCGGTGTGCACGTTTTTGTAATGCCGCCCCAGCTTTTTCGCCAGCGCGTAAATGGACGAAGGGCCGATACCCTTCAGCGCATTGATGAGCAGCCAGCGTTGCGGGGTGAGTGCCGCCGCAAATTGCGCGATGCTCTCGAAGCCGATGCCGTTATAGGGTTTGACTTTCTTGCCGCCCGCAGCATCCTTCCACACCTTGGCAAAGTGCGCCAAAGATTCCTCTGGCGAAGAAATTCCCACGTTCAAAATTTGTTTTCCGCTCATTTGTAACTCCTTATGGGCACCTCTAAAAATTCATATTTCGTCGCTCCCGCGAAAGCGGGAGTCCAGTCAAATCAACAAGCTGGATTCCCGCCTGCGCGGGAATGACGAATTTTTAGAGGTTCCCTTATATCCATATAAAAGTCAGCTATTAGAGTATCCACATCCACGAACCGATAAGGCAATTCACGCTCGCCCAAATGCTTATGGTCGCCCTTGCCCGTTTCATTGTCGTAACCAACCACGCGCACATCATCTACCGCATACACCAGGCGATACTTCAGACCGTGCGGACGTCCTGCTGTTGGCTCCGGCAATTGCCAGATCACCATCTCGATCACGCCACCGAGCATCATCTCTTTGTGATAGAAAATTCTCTGGGCTTTCATGTGGTGCATCATGCCATACAATATATGGCGTATCAAGCCACATAAGGATAAAACACGCAGGCTGGGGTGAAACAAGAACCCCAGCGATCTTGGTGGTTCGATAATGCTGGGGTTCGCAAGGCTCTCCTGAGTTTATCGAAGGGCTCACTCCAGCCTACGGGCAGAATTAGAAGGGCCGGGTTCGGATTAAGTTCGCGTGTTTTGGATTCGTGATAATTCAATTACGCTGCTTGCTCTTCGAGCTTCACAGATCGGCCTTCGAGGTAAAGGGTGTCAGGGTCGAAATCAATTTATTTTTGCCATGTGACGGTGCCGTGACTGGCTCGTGCCAGCTTGAAAAACGCAACCTGACGTAGCGGCTCGAATGCCGGATAACCAGCCTGCGTGTGTTGTTGTGGCTTTAGCCCCTTACAACCACGGCGTACCCCTTGCGGGTGTACTTAGCTGTCGTCTTTTGACAGCTCAGTCGAATGGCTATGCAAAGCTTGCAGCATCATTACTGTTCACCCTTTCACTACGCCATCCAAGCCCAGCCCGAGTATCGCCGCGTCGCGCGTTAACAGTGTCAGCCTTTCATCGTATGCCTGCGCGATGAGCAATCGATCAAACGGATCGGCGTGTGCGCAATTCAGGCTGCGTGCTGCTTCGATATGGCGCGGCAGAATCGGCAGCAACACGAAGCCTTGCGCTTCCAGTTGTTCGGTTAGTGAGCCTTGCGGCAAAGGCAATTTGCCCTTGACGTTTTTGAGGGCCATTTCCCACACGCTGGCGGTGCTCACCACGATTTCGGATTTGGCGATGATGCGCTGTGTAGCTTTACCCAAGCGGGCATCCGCCATCATCCACCAGTAAATCAGGTGGGTGTCGAGCAGATAGCGCTTCAAGGCAGGTCGCCGCCCGCCAGCGCATCGGCAATGGCTGCGTTGGTTTCTGGCGCGTCCCAATCAATTTTGGCTTTGGGCAGCCCCGACCAGGCACCGGGCTTGCGGGCGAAGTTTTGCGCGCCAATCTTGACCAGTCTGACCACGGGAACGCCCTTGTTGGCGATCACCACATCTTCACCCGCCAGCGCGGCTTGCACGAGTTTGGAGAGTTGGTTTTTGGCTTCAAGCATGTTGCATTGCATGGTTAACTCCTTGGACGAAGTTTGAATAGTGTGTGCAGTTTACACTTGTCTGGCCAGGTTGGCTAACAGCGCCGTAGTGAGCAACTTGGCGTAGCGGCTCGAATGCCGGATAACCAGCCTGCGTGTGTTGTTGGGACTTTAACCCCGGACACTACCTGCCAGGTCAGGTTTGAACTACTACGCGACCAGTCTACTTCACTACGCTGTCTATGCTGAGTTTCACGCCGCTGCTGCCGGGCTTGAGAATAGAACTCACCCCCTGCAAGTCGCCGGGTTGCGGTATGACATCGCCGGACCTGGATATGCGGGCGATCACCACCACTTTGTCGAAACTCGACAGCTTCATTTGCGGCGACATCGCCATGCTGTCGTCCAGCGCGAACTGCAACGGCAAATCTTTCACCTGCCTGCGTACAGCGGCCAGCGGCGGTCCTTCCGCCGCGCGCGCCAGCACAAACAGCGTGTCATTTGGATTGGCTTTTCCCGCCAGCGCGGCACTCAACGTAACCGTACCTGTGATCCGTTCTTTCCCTCCGCTTGCCGGTTTTTTCTCCTCAGCCGTTGGCGTGCGTTGCGCAGCCATGGGTTTGCCGCTCTTGCCCTGCGCAATAAAATCGCGCGCTTGCCGGATGCCGCCCTCAATCATTTTCGCGTCTTCCGAATCCTTGGGAACCAGCTTGATCACCTTCTCCCAATAACCGACGGCGGCGGGGTAATCGCCGCGTTCCATTGCCGCCGAGCCGGCCAGGGCAAGCGCCTTGTCATTATTCGGGTCAATCTCCAATGCCTTGTTCAACAGTAACGTGGGTTGCCCGGCCAGGCTTTGCCCGTTCGCCATCGCCTGCGCATCGGCGAATTCCGCCCACAGCGGGGCTTCATTGGGCGCCAACTGGGTCAGCTTGTCATAGGCCTTGGCGGCGTCTGCATAGCGTTCCATTTTCATATAGGAGCGTGCCAGCAGCAGCCAGCTTTCCTTGTCTTGCGGATTCTGCGCCAGCTTATCCTTTAGCTCTTTGAGCGCAGTTTCTGAGCGCACCATTCCAAAGCCATCCGCTTTCCCTCCCGCAACCTGGGGCAGGAAAGCTTCACGATTGCCTATCTTCCAATACAAACCTATTGCCGTGAGCGGCAGCAATACAGCCAGCGCAATCGCTACCGCCTTGCTGGAGTTGCGCAGCGGGAGATTGCCGCTCTCTGCCGGGGGGCTTGCCTCTTCCAGCAGGCGCGCCTGCAATTCGCGTTTGCCTTGCTCATACAGTTCCGGCGCAAGCAGGCCGTTGCGCAGGTCGGCATCCATCTCGGCAATCTGGTCGCGAAAAATTTCCAGGTTGGCGGTGTCGCGCTGCACCTGATTGTTCTTTCCCGTTCTGCGCCACAATGGCGGCACGACGAACAGTAACGCGACTACCAGCAGCAGCGCACAAATTATCCAGAATAGGGTCATGTTTCTTTATCACCGTTGAGCAACGCGGCGGCGCGTTGTTCCGCTTCAGAAGTGAGTTCGGGTTCCGGCACACTTTCGCGGCGTTTGCGCAATTGGTAGAACAGCCCCGCGCCGCCCGCCAGGAACAGCAGGAAAGGGCCGCCCCACAGCAGCATGGTGTAGCTTTTCAGCGGCGGGTCGTACAGCACGAAATCGCCATAACGCGCCACAAGGTAATCAATGATCTGCTGATCCGACATTCCCTTTTTCATCTGCTCACGCACTTCGCGGCGCAAATCCTCCGCCAGGTCGGCGTGCGAGCTGGCCAGCGATTCGTTCTGGCACACCAGGCAGCGCAGCCTCTCGGCCAAGCCGATCATGCGCTTCTCCAGCACAGGATCTTCCGCGATGTCCTTGGCCTCGCCCGCTAAAGCGAACACCGGCATCAGGCACAACAAGAGGATCAATATCCGTTTCATTTGGCTTGCAGCTGCGCAACCAGCGGCAGGATTTTTTCTTTCAGTTTCTGCGGCGTGATGGGGCCGATCTCCTTGTATTGGATGACGCCCTGCTTGTCTATGACATAGGTTTCCGGCACGCCGTACACGCCATAATCAATCCCGACGCGGCCTTCTGCATCGGACAGGCTCAACACATACGGATCGCCGCCGCGCGCCAGCCAGGCCTCGCCATCCTCGCGTTTATCCTTGTAATCCAGGCCGTAGACCGGCACGATATTTTGCCGCGCCAGCGCCACCAGCACCGGATGCTCTTCCCTGCACGACACACACCACGATGCCCAGACATTGAGCAACCATACCTTGCCCAGCATGTCCTGCGACGAGAATTGCATGGCCGGTTCATGCAACTGCGGCAGCGTGAACGCGGGCGCCGGTTTGCCGATCAGCGGCGACGGAACCTCATGCGGGTTAAGCCCGAGCCCGATATACAAAAAAACCGCAAGCACCAGAAAAGCAACCAGCGGCAACATAAAACGCATCATGATATTTTTCCTTTCACGGTCAGCATGGATTTTTTGCCTGCCACCGCGCTATCCACAGTCCTGTTGGATTTTCTGGCATGAATGCGATAGCGCCGGTCACCGATCGCCAACACGCCACCCAACGCCATCAACAGGCAACCCGCCCATATCCAGTCCACAAAAGGCTTGATATAGACGCGCACCGCCCACGCGCCGTTGCCGTCCGGAATCGGCTCGCCCAGCGACACATACAGGTCGCGCCACAGCCCTGGATCAATCGCCGCCTCGGTCATCGGCATACCTGATGTGTTGTATTGGCGTTTCTCCGGGTACAGTTGGGTGACCGGCTGCCCATTCCTGCTGATGGTCACACGCCCCTGCGATGCCATATAGTTAGGCCCGGGTTGTTTGCGCACGCCGTCGAAACGAAACTCATAGCCGCCTGCATGCACGGTATCATCCACGTTCATGCGCACATCGCGCTCGATCTCATAGCCTTTCACCAGCGTCACACCGAGAATGAATACACCCACTCCAATGTGCGCGGCCTGCATGCCGTAATAGCTGAGCGATTGGTTTTTCATGCGTTGCCCAATTCCACCTGCGCGGCCTGCGCGCCGGTACAGATCGAGCAGCGCGGTGGTGAACACCCAGAACGCCAGCAGCACGCCCAGTCCAATCAGCGGCGTCCACTTGCCCATCACCAGCGGCAGCAGCAGTGCAATCAGCAGGCTGGCGGCGAATGCCCAGCGCACGCGCACCCACATACCCGGTACGCTGGCCTGCTTCCAGCGGGCGATGGGGCCCAGTCCCATCATCAGCACCATCGGCGCCATCAACGGTACGAACACCGTATTGAAATAGGGCGGCCCAACGGAGAGTTTGCCAAATCCCAATGCATCCATGAACAAGGGGTAGAGCGTACCCAGAAACACGGAGGCCGCAGCCACGGACAGCATCACGTTATTGGACAGCAACATGGATTCACGCGAGATGATGCTGAACCTGCCGCCCAGCCCGACTTTGGGTGCGCGCCAGGCAAACAGCAGCAGCGATGCACCGATCACCACCACCAGGAAAGACAGGATGAAAACACCGCGCTTGGGATCGGTGGCGAAAGCATGCACCGAAGTCAGCACGCCGGAGCGCACCAGAAATGTGCCCATCAGGCTCAGGGAAAATGCGCCGATGGCGAGCAGAACTGTCCAGCTCTTGAATGCGCCGCGCTTTTCCGTCACGGCCAGCGAATGGATCAGCGCGGTGCCCACCAGCCAGGGCATGAAGGAAGCGTTTTCCACCGGATCCCAGAACCACCAGCCGCCCCAGCCCAACTCGTAATAAGCCCAGCCGCTGCCAATCACAATGCCCAGGGTGAGGAATACCCAGGCCACCATCGTCCAGGGGCGCGACCAGCGCGCCCAAGTGGCATCCATGTGCCCGCCAAGCAGGGCGGAAAGCACGAAGGCGAAGGCCACGGAGAAACCCACATAGCCCATGTACAGCATGGGAGGGTGAAAGATCAGGCCGATGTCCTGCAACAGCGGATTCAGGTCGCGCCCCTCCGCCGCCGCAGGCAGCAGCCGGTCAAAAGGGTTGGAGGTGAACAGCATGAATAGCAGGAAGCCGACGGAAACCAGCCCCATCACGCCGACCACGCGCGCCACCATTTCTTCCGGCAGGCGCTTGCTGAACAGGGATACGGCCACCGTCCAGAGTGTTAGAAAGAACGCCCACAGCAACAGCGAGCCTTCATGCCCGCCCCACACGGCGGCGAAACGGTATTGCAGCGGCAAGTGCGAATTGGAGTGCTGCGCCACATACAGCACGGAAAAATCGTTGCCCAGAAAAGCCTGCGACAGACAGCCGAAGGCAATCGCCACAAACACAAACTGGCCCAGCGCCGCCGAACGCGCCAGCCCCATCAGTGCAGCATTGCCGCGCGCTGCGCCGTAGATGGGCAACACGCCCTGCACCAGCGCCAGCAACAGCGCAACGATGATGGAAAAATTACCGATTTCCGGAATCAATCTGCGGCTACCGGTTTACTTTGTTTCAGGTATAGCGGAAGCAGCACCCGCTGCGGACTTCGCATCGGCGGCCTGCTTCAAGGCGGTTGCAGCTTCCGGCGGCATGTAGTTCTCATCGTGCTTGGCCAGCACCTCCTCGGCATGGAACAGGTTATCGGTTTGAATCTTGCCCTGTGCCACCACACCTTTGCCTTCCTTGAACAGATCCGGCAGGATGCCTTTATAGATTACGGGCATGCTGTGCGCATTATCGGTTATGACGAAATGCACGGTCAGCCCGTCGCTCTGGCGTTTGACGCTGCCGACCTCCACCAGCCCCCCAATGCGGAAATTGCGGCCTTGCGGGGCTTCCTTGTTATAAACCTGGGTCGGCGTAAAAAACAAGCTCACATTATCCTTCAGCGCATATAACACCAAGCCCACGGCGGCGCCCAATGCGGCAAGGGCAACGATGATGAATACAAATTTTTTATGCCGCGGTTTCATGGTACCCATTATTCCCTATTCCTCTTTTTCTGCATCGCGCAACAAGCGTAACTGCTGCAAGGTGATGGTTCTCTTATGGCGCACCAGCGCAATTTCAACAACAAATATCAGCAGCGTCACGCCGTACGAACCCCATACGTAGAAACCATAGCCCTTCATGGCAAAGAATTCGCTCAAGTTCATTGCGCCACCTCCGTTACGTTACGGTCAAAGCCAGAAGATTGCAGTAGGAGGTGCGATGCGGTCATTCCCGCACCCGCCGCCCCCCCTCTCCTCAATCCTCTCCCGCTTGCGGGAGAGGAGGCGATCGCTCTTTCCCCCTCTGGGGGAAAGTTGGATAGAGGGCTGGCGCACCGCGTCATGACCGCACCTCCGGCAGATCGGCCACCCACAGGGTGTTGCGTTCACGCTCCAGGATGATGCTGCGTACGCGCGCCAGCGTTATCGCGACAGCATACAGCCAACAGGCAACCAGCACGGTGAACATGGCCTGCTGCATGGCGACATGCATGCTGGTGCCGGTGAATTTGACGGTGGATCCCTGGTGCAGCGTGTTCCACCATTTCACCGAAAAATAAATGATCGGCACGTTGACCGAACCGATGATGGCAAGCAGCGCGCTGGCGCGGTCTGCGCGGCGCGGATCGTCAATCGAGGCGTGCAGTGCGATGAAACCAAAATAAAGGAACAGCAGGATGAGTTCGGAAGTCAGGCGCGCATCCCACACCCACCACGCACCCCACATCGGCTTGCCCCACAGCGCGCCGGTCCACAACGAGATGAAGGCAAACAGCGCGCCGGTGGGCGCCAGCGCGGAAGCCATCATGGAGGACAGGCGCGTGTTAAAAATCAGCCCGAGTGCGGCATAGCCCGCCATGACCAGGTAGAGAAACATGGACAGGATGGAAGCCGGTACATGAATGAAGATGATGCGGTATGCCTCACTCTGCACGGCATCGGTAGGGGCCACGAAGAAACCGATATACAGGCCGATGGCAAACAGGATTGCGGATGGCCACGCAAACCACGGCACCAGCTTGCCGGCCAACCCGTAGAAGGTGGAAGGGGTAGAATATTTGAACCAGTTTATAGCCACCGTATCACCCCATTAATTAAACCCAAATAGTTCATTATTGATCCGGCACGGTGAAGTATTAACCCCGTTCGGCCTGAGCCTGTCGAAGGCTGTGAATCCATTCACATTTCGACAAGCTCAATGCGAACGGACTTCAAACATAACCTGGCCGGATCAATAGCACAAAACTGCGTCATTCCCGCGCAGGCGGGAATCCAGATAAATAAAAAATCTTCCGCAAAGCGGGACAGCATTGCGGTTTTGTCCGCTTCGCAGGATGTTTGTCATTGCTGGATTCCCGCCTGCGCGGGAATGACGGGCTAATGGTTTATCTGGGTTAAAGCGTAATATCATTTATTCCATTATTCCATCGAAATACGCAATGCCTGAGCCGTAACCCAAGGCGTGAACACCAATGCCAGCACCAGCAGCGCGCCCAGCAAGGACAAATGCGAGGTTATGCTCATGCCGCTGGTAACGGCTTCCACCGCACCCGTCCCGAAAATCAGCACGGGGATGCACAGCGGCAACACCAGCAGCGATACCAGCACCCCGCCACCACGCAGCCCGAGCGTCAGCGCCGCTCCGACCGCGCCGATCATGCTGAGTACCGGCGTGCCGAGCAACAGGCTCGCAACCAACACCCACAAGGACTGCACCGACATATCAAACTGCAAACCCAGCACGGGCGCCATCAGCACCAGCGGCAGGCCGGATAACATCCAGTGCGCCAGAATCTTGCCCAGCACCAGCACCGAGAGGGACTGCGGGGCCAGCAGCATCTGCTCCAGTGTGCCGTCCAGGTAATCCGCCGAGAACATCCGCCCCAACGACAGCATGGAAGCCAGCAGCGCAGCCACCCATACCACACCGGGCGCCATCTTGCGCAGCATGCCCAGTTCCGGCCCTACCCCAAGCGGGAACAGGCTCACCACCATGACAAAGAAAATCAGCGTGGTCAGCACATCGGCGCGGCGGCGCATTGCCAGCATCAGATCGCGGCTGATCACCAGCCTCAGCAAACCGAACAGCGACAATTTATTCATACCAGCGTCAAGCGCCGTGTTTCCACACCCGCCACTTCCAGCGGCTGGTGTGTGGTGAAGATCACCATCCCGTTCTTTGCCAGGTGCGTGCCGATCAATTCCTGCATCAACCCTACCGCACCCACGTCCAGCGCGGTGAGCGGCTCATCCAGTATCCACAGCGGGGCATTACCGACCAGCAAGCGCGCCAACGCCACGCGCCGGCGCTGCCCTTGGGACAACACCTTGACCGGCAAAGTTTCACGGCCGCGCAAACCCATGTGGCGCAATGCCGCAACGGCCTGCTTGTCGTCCACCTCACAGCCGGCCAGTCCGGCGCTGATGCGCAGGTTCTCCAACGCGTTCAATTCATCCTTGATGGCATTCAGGTGGCCGAGATAAACCATCTCGGCATAGTATTCCTCGTCCAATTCGCGGATATCCTGTCCGCGCCAGCGAATTTCGCCCGCCGCAGGCACGATGAAACCGCACAAGGTGCGCAACAGGCTGGTCTTCCCTTTTCCATTCTCTCCCTGCACCTGCAACAACTCGCCGGCAGACAGGGAAAAATTCAAACCGGAAAACAGCTGATGGTCTCCGCGAGTGCAGGCAAGATTGCTAATTTCCAGCATTGCGTAGTCGGTTCCGGTAAAAACAAACAACGCGGGATTATATACGATTGCGCCAGCGGCGTTGTTGGTGGATGAAGAAAATTGAGGGGTGAAGAAAAAGCAGGACTTGAAAAAACTACTCGCCCAAGTACGAGGGGTTACGAGGGGTTGGTCGGGCTTGCTTTTCTTGGTTGCTGTATGAAAATACAGCCGCTAATTGTTGTCAACCCGCCATTCACTCGTCGAGTTTCAGGGACTCCTTGGTCTTTTTCTTGCGCTTGGCTTCTTTCTCCTTGTACTTGTCCACGCAGGAGCCTTTGTCCACCATCACGCATTCCAGATACTCGGTGATTTCGACTATGGTGGCGCGGATAGCCTTGCCGGCCGGGGTCTTTTCCTTGCCGCTCAGGCCGCCGGACAGGCCCTGTTTGTTAAAGCCCAGGTTCAGGCCACCGCCGCCGGCTTTCCCCTCAATGGTGCGGGAGAACTTAACGTCCCCGGTGGTCGTCTGGATCACGCGCAGATCCACCGCCAGATACGCGTCTTCCTTGGCACCGCCGACGGAAATGCCGCCGAAGCTTAAGCCGCCGCCAGTTTCGGACACGTTTTCCTCATACGCGGTGACTGTGGCCGTCACAAGATAGTCAGCGCCGGTCAGCTTGCCCATTTTGGCCGCTTTTTTGGGCGCCACGCGGCCTGACGCGGCCAAGTCCTGCTCCGCGATCACCGCGCCGAGCTTTTGGCGCTCGACCACTTTGAATTTTCCGGAAGATGAAAGTTCGTTGGAAAGCATGCCGGCCAAGTCATGCCCCACCCCCCCGCGCCACCATGCGGCGGAGGTGTGGTTTGTGAAATCATTTACTCCGATGGAGATTTTATCACCGGCCTTGGCCGTCCCGGCGGCGGCCGCGAACATGATGAACGCGAACAGGATCAGACGCGACATTATTTTCATTTTTTTCTCCCCTGCAATCGTGACTTGTGATTCCGCCGTTTTTCCACCCTTACGGCGCGGCCAAATTATATTACGCCGGGTAAAATAGCGGGGCTTTAATTAAGGATAGGAAATTCAACCACACAAATTTAAGTATCCATGGCCGCTGCACTCCTGTCAATGCCAACTTTTACAGCAGTAATGATTGGCGGTTATGCAGCGATGAATTGTGCGGTTATAATCCGCCCGCTCCAATAATTTTAACAAAGGGACAACATGGGATTTCTGGCGAACAAACGCATTCTGATCACAGGTATGCTCAGCAGCCGCTCCATCGCTTACGGCACCGCCAAAGCCATGCGGCGCGAAGGTGCAGAGCTGGCCTTTACCTATCAGGGTGAACACATCCGCGAGCGGGTGAGCAAGCTGGCGCAGGAATTTGATAGCGAATTGCTGTTCCCCTGCGATGTGGCCAGTGATGCTGAAATCGATCAATTATTTGCCGATCTCGGCAAACGCTGGGACAAGTTTGATGGCTTCGTGCATTCCATCGCCTTTGCGCCGCGCGAAGCGCTGGCCGGTGAATTTCTTGAAGGGTTCAGCCGCGAAGCCTTCCGCGTCGCGCACGACATCAGCGCTTACAGCTTCCCGGCAATGACCAAAGCCGCCTTGCCGATAATGGAGGGGCGCAACGCCGCCCTGCTGGCCATGACCTATCTTGGCGCAATTCGCACCGTGCCGCATTACAACGTGATGGGCCTGGCCAAAGCGAGCCTGGAGGCCAGCGTACGTTATCTGGCGATGAATCTCGGCAACCAAGGTATCCGCGTGAATGGCATCTCTGCCGGCCCGATCAAGACGCTGGCCGCCGCAGGCATTGGCGACTTTAACAAGTTGCTGAGCTACAACGAAAAACACGCCCCGCTGAAACGCAACGTAACCATCGATGAAGTGGGGAATGCGGCGGCATTCCTGTGCAGCGACCTGGCCAGCGGCATCACCGGTGAAATCACCTATGTGGACGGCGGCACCAATACCACGGCACTGGGTACCACCGACCCGTAGCCGCAAGCTCGCAACCAAATAAAAAAACGCCACCTTGTTCAGGTGGCGTTTTTGTTTGTATCCTCGCGATTATTTCTTATCTTCCGCAACAAATGGTTTCATGCTGATCTTCGCATTTTTCCTGGCGTCCGCCAGGTAAGCACGGGATAATTCATCGCCGGTAAGCTGGCGCAGTTGCTGCAAATAGCTGGCACGCTTGGCGTCATCAATCGCAGCAGCTTCCTTGACCGCGTTCACTCTCACCAGCGTATAGCCGCCTTGCGCATTTTCCGCACCTGCATAGGCGGGCAACTTTGCTGCATCCGCCTGAAACGCCTGGCGCACCAGCTCATTACTCTGCCCTGCATGCTGCGCATGCGTGATCGTCTGCGTGGGCTTCCATTCCAGCTTCAGGTTTTCGCCGTGCTGCAATTGGGCCAGCATGTCCCTGCCTTGCTTAAGCACAAGCTCATGTGCCTGCTGGCGCATCAGCTTCTGGCGAATGGCATCGCTCACCTCCGCCAAGGGGCGTATGCTGGCCGGTTTGTATTCCAGCACCCGCGCCGCGAGCAAGGTATTGGGCGCCACTTCGACGGCGGCGCTATTGCGCTTGTCTTTCACGACCTCTTTGGCAAACACGGCTTGCAGCGCCTTGTCCGTCCAGGGCGGAGTTTCGGCCTGCCCCTTGTTCAACCACCCGCTTTGCTGCACCGGCATTTTCACCAGCTCCGCCGCAGGCTTCAGGGTATCGCTCTGTTCATACACCGCATTGCTGAATTTTTCCGCCAATTCGGCAAATTTATCGTTCGCCTTTTGCTGCTTCAGTTTCTGCGCGATGGTGTTTTTCGCTTCCTCCAGTGCCAGTATTTTTGCGGGTTTCACTGCCAGCAGCTTGATGATATGAAAACCGAATTCGGACTGCACCAAGCCGCTGATTTCGCCCGGCTTGAGCTGGAACACGGCATCATCAAACGGCTTGACCATCATGCCGCGGCCAAACAAGCCGAGGTCACCGCCATTTGCCGCCGAACCCGTATCCTGCGAATGTTGTTTGGCCAGTTCGGCAAACTTGGCCGGTGACTTGTTGATCTGTTGCAATATCTGTTCCGCCTTGGCCTTGGCTGCCTGCTTGTCTGCCTCGGATGCCTGCGCCGCCACCGAGATCAGGATGTGCGCCGCCTGGCGCTGTTCCTGTGTGCCAAATTCCGGTTGATGCTCGTCGTAATATTTCTTGATTTCAGCATTGCCCACTTCCATCTGCGACTGTAGTGCCTCGGCAGCGAATGTCACATATTCCACACGTGCCTGCTCCGGCGCCTGAAATTCCCTTGAGTTTTTTTCGTAATAATTTTTGACCGCAGGCTCATCCACCGTTGCCTGTTTGAGGAACGGGTCGAGCGTGATTTCCGCCATGCTGACCATACGCTGCTGTTCATTCAGGCGCATCAGGCTATCCGCAATGGCATTTGAGGCATAGCCGTTCCGGGTGTAGGCGTCAATCAGTTGGCGCATGCCCATTTCCTGCCTCACGCGTGCCTCAAAGGCCAACGGCGTCATATTCTGTTTGCTCAGCGCTGCCGCATAACGCTGCTTGTCGAATTTCCCGTCCTTCTGGAACGCCTCGATACCGGTAATAACCTGCGCCAATTGCTCATCGGTTACCGTCAATCCGGCGGCACGCGCCTGCGACACCAGCAAACGTTGGCTGACCAGATTTTCCAGGATCGAATTCTTGACTTCCGGCTGGTCCAGCATCGCCTGGTCAAATTTCCCCCCCATTGATTCGCGCATTCTGTCCTGCTGCTGGCGCAGGGCATTATCGAATTCCTGCTGGCTGATCTTCTCGTCGTTTACCTTGGCCAGAGGTTCGCCGCCACCTGACTTGCGATACGAATCAACACCCCAAAATGCAAACGGGAGAGTGATAAGCGCCAACACGATCTGCACCACTTTCTTATTCTTATGCACAAAATCGAACATGGCTATCTACCCAATGAAATCCAAAACAATATGAAAAAAGGCGAACTTGCGTTCGCCTTGGTCTGGCGGAGTGGACGGGACTCGAACCCGCGACCCCCGGCGTGACAGGCCGGTATTCTAACCAACTGAACTACCACTCCATAAACTAAGCAGATGGGTGCTGACGGGATTTAACCACCGGCACTCGCCTTGTTATGGGCGTTTTGACCACCATAAAACAATTAATCAGGCCTATGCATGCAATTAGGCACACATGAACTCTACAGTTTGAATCATACCCCGAACAGCTATCTTGTGACAAGCAAAGGAACCGCGTAGCCTACATCGTGCATCAAGACGGCTATCATAATTATGGTCATTCATTATCGTCCAATGTAAGGGCGTTTCCCCATTGGTAGATTACTTGATAGCAGCCTGCGCCGCCGCAAGCCGCTTGTTTGTTGGTGGGTTGTGACAGATTCGAACTGTCGACCGACGGATTAAGAGTCCGCTGCTCTACCAACTGAGCTAACAACCCAAACAGAAAAGACCAAGGGGGCGGATTCTAGGTAAATTAGCTTGGTTGGTCAAATTTTCAGATAGAGTTTTTTCGCTTCGCATTGACGTTATCTGAAAATAAAACTACATTCATCCGTCATACCCGAGATTCTAACCATGCAAAGGAGTGCATATGTCTACCAGTATTGAATCCGTTTTGCACGAAACCCGCGTTTTTCAGCCTTCCGCTGCCTTTGTGCAGCAAGCCAATGTTTTCGGCATGGCAAGTTATCAAGCGCTATGCCTGGCGGCGGAGCAGGATTACGAGGGCTTCTGGGCCAGGCTGGCGCACGAGCACATCACCTGGCACAAGCCGTTCACCAGGACGCTGGACGAAAGCAACGCGCCATTCTATAAGTGGTTCGAGGATGGCGAGCTGAATGTTTCCTGGAACTGCCTGGACAAGCATCTGACCACCCAGCCGGAGAAAACCGCCGTAATTTTCGAGGCGGACGACGGCAAGGTGACCAAAGTAAATTATCGCGATTTGCACGCCCGCGTATGCCAGCTTGCCAACGCCCTGAAGTCGCGCAATATCAGGAAGGGCGACCGCGTGGTGATCTACATGCCGATGAGCATCGAAGTCATCGTGGCGATGCAGGCGTGTGCGCGCATCGGCGCCATCCATTCTGTGGTGTTCGGCGGTTTCTCTTCCAAGAGCCTGCACGAGCGCATCCTGGACGCGCAAGTTTCTGCTGTTATCACCGCCGATGCACAAGTGCGCGGCGGCAAGTTGATACCGCTGAAGTCCGCAGTGGATGATGCGCTCGCCATGGGCGACTGTGAAGCCGTACACAGCGTCATCGTGTACAAGCGCGCGGGCAACGAGGTGCAATGGAACACCCGGCATGACGTATGGTGGCACGACGTGATTGCCGGACAATCATCAACCTGCGAACCGGAATGGGTGAGCGCGGAACACCCGCTGTTCATCCTCTACACCTCCGGCTCCACCGGCAAGCCCAAGGGCGTGCAACATTCCAGCGCCGGCTACCTGCTGGGAAACATCCTGACCATGCAGTGGGTATTCGACCACAAGCCCTCCGATATTTTCTGGTGTACCGCCGATGTCGGCTGGGTCACCGGCCACAGCTATGTCACTTATGGCCCGCTGGCAATCGGCGGCACCGAAGTGGTGTTCGAAGGCATACCGACCCATCCCGATGCCGGGCGTTTCTGGAAGATGATCCAGGAGCACAAGGTCACCACCTTCTACACCGCGCCGACCGCCATCCGCTCGCTGATTAAACTGGGCGGAGAATTGCCCAAACAATACGACCTATCCAGCCTGCGCCTGCTGGGCACCGTGGGCGAACCGATCAACCCGGAAGCATGGATGTGGTATTACACCGTGGTCGGGCAATCGCGCTGCCCCATCGTGGACACCTGGTGGCAGACCGAAACCGGCTGCCACATGATCGCGCCGTTACCCGGCGCAATGCCGACCAAACCCGGCTCCTGCACCCTGCCCCTGCCCGGCATCATGGCCGCCGTCGTGGATGAAACGGGCCACGAGGTGCATGGCCAGCAAGGCGGCTTCCTGGTGATCAAACGCCCTTTTCCATCACTGCTGCGCACTATCTGGGGCGACCCGGAGCGTTTCAAGAATAATTACTTTCCGGCGGAAATGCAGGGCGCCTATCTGGCGGGCGACTCGGCGCACAAGGATGCGGACGGCTATTTCTGGATCATGGGGCGCATCGACGATGTGCTGAAAGTTTCCGGGCACCGCCTGGGCACCATGGAGATCGAATCGGCGCTGGCGTCCAACCCGCTGGTGGCGGAAGCCGCCGTGGTGGGCAAACCGCACGAGATCAAGGGCGAAGCGGTGGTCGCCTTCGTGGTGCTGAAAGGGGTGCGCCCGCAGGATGCTGCCGCGATAAAACAGACTGCGGACATCCTGCGCAACTGGGTCAGCAAGGAGCTCGGGCCGATAGCCAAACCGGACGATATCCGCTTTGGCGACAACCTGCCCAAGACGCGCTCAGGCAAGATCATGCGCCGCCTGCTGCGCGCCATCGCCAAAGGCGAGGAAATCACGCAAGATGTTTCGACGTTGGAAAATCCCGCCATTCTCGAACAGCTTAAAGAAGTTGTTCGATGAAGAATGGCGGGATTTGGTTACGACATAACCTGCAAGCAGGTTAGTCTCCACCGCAACACTCCTGCCAGGCGTGTTGTCGGTGAAGGCTAACATGGTGCGTCAGCGCCATGTTAAGCGTAGCGGACGAAGCCAAAACCCGGCCATACTGGAACAGTTGAAAGAGGTAATCAAATAATCTCACGGATGGATGGGCGGCAACAAAGTTACGCGATTCTCTGAAAAAGGGTAAGGAAGTGAATTGTTAATCGTCTGGAATATCCCGCTGGTATTGTTATCCGTGCTGGTCGCGATGCTCGGATCGTTTACCGCGCTCACCCATGCGCAACGGATGCGCATGAGCAGCGGCCGTTCGGCGCGGATATGGATGATTACCGGCGGCACTACATTGGGCCTGGCGATCTGGTCCATGCACTTTATCGGCATGCTGGCCTTTCATATGCCCATTCCCATCGGCTATGACCTGCCATTGACCCTGCTCTCTGCTTTGCCCGCGATTGCCGCAGCCCTGCTCGGTTTTTATGTGCTGCGCGAACCGGACATCAGCACCGTGCGCATCATCGTGAGCGGCCTGATTATGGGCGCGGGCATCAGCATCATGCACTATACCGGCATGGCGGCTCTCGAGATGACGCCGGAAATCAGTTATGACCCGCTGATTTTTACCTTGTCCGTGGCCATTGCCGTCATCGCTTCATGGGGCGCGTTGCTGATGATGTATCAGGGCGAGCGCGTCAAACTGTCGCCGACGCTTCGTTTTGTGTTGGGCGGGATCATCATGGGTTTGGCGATTTCCGGTATGCACTACACCGCCATGCTGGGAATAAACATTCAACCCGATAGCGTGTGCGAGGTTGGCGCAACGGAAGTCGCCCCGGCTATTCTCGCTACGCTGGTAATGCTGACCTTCTCGTTCTGGTTTGGTGGCGGGATTCTCGCCGTATTGTTCGATCGGAACATGGCGCGGCAGAACGCGCAAGCCCTGGCGCAACTCGAACAAACCCACAGGCAGGTATTGATGGAGCTGGAGTGCCAGAAATATGCGATAAACCAGCACGCAATAGTGGCAATTACCGATGTGCGCGGCACGATTACTTACGTCAACGATAAATTCTGCACCATCAGCCAGTATTCGCGCGATGAACTGCTCGGGCAAAATCATCGTTTGATCAATTCCGGCACACACCCGAAAGAATTCTTTCGCGACATGTACCGCACCATTGCTGCGGGGAAGGTGTGGCATGGGGATTTTTGCAATCGCGCCAAGGACGGCAGCCTGTATTGGGTGGCAACCACCATCGTGCCGTTTTTGGACGCCAACGGCAAACCTTCCCAATACATTGCGATGAGAACCGACATCACCGAGCTCAAAAAATCCAAGGAGACGTTGCGCGTGGCCGCGGCGGCCTTCGAAACGCATGATGCCATCGTGATTACCGATGCCGGCGCGAATATCATCCGCGTCAATCAGGCGTTCACCGAGATCACCGGTTATAGCGCCGAAGAGGTGCTGGGCAAGAATCCGCGCATCCTCAGTTCGGGCCGTCAGGACAAGGCTTTTTATGCGGCGATGTGGCAACAGTTGCTGAAAACCGGTACGTGGTCCGGCGAGATGTGGGACAGGCGCAAGGATGGACAGGTTTATCCGAAGTGGCTGACCATCACCGCCATAAATAATGAACAGGGGCAAACGACCGAGTATGTCGCCATCTTCAGCGACATCACCGCGCGCAAACAGGCCGAAGAGGAAATCCGTAACCTGGCGTTCTATGACGCATTAACCAGGCTGCCAAACAGGCGTTTGCTGCTCGACCGTTTCCGTCTGGCGCTCTCGGTGTCGGCGCGCAGCAATCATTATGGCGCGGTGCTGTTCCTCGACATGGACAGGTTCAAGACGCTCAACGATACGCTGGGGCACGATTATGGCGATCTGTTGCTGATCGAGGTGGCGGTGCGCATCCAGTCCTGTGCGCGCGAGGTGGATACCGTGGCGCGTCTGGGCGGCGATGAATTCGTGGTGCTGCTCGAAGAGGTCGATGCAAACGCGAAAGATGCTTCGCAAAAAGTCGCGCTGATTGCCGAAAAGATACGTGCGGCTTTGGCTGCGCCTTATCAGATCAAGGATCATGAGCATCACAGCTCGCCAAGCATCGGCGTATGCCTGTATCGCGGCAATGCAGAATCGGTGGATACCTTGCTCAAACATGCTGACCCGATGTATCAGGCCAAGGACTCCGGGCGCAACGCGGTGCGCTTCTTCGACCCCGCCATGCAACTGGCGGTGGAATCGCGCGCAGCCCTTGAGGCGGATTTGCGCCATGCCGTTCCCGATAAACAACTGCGCCTGTATTACCAGATTCAGTTGGACAACGACCATCGCCCGCTGGGTGCGGAGGCACTGGTGCGCTGGGTACACCCAAAACGCGGCATGGTTTCACCGGCGCAATTCATTCCCATCGCCGAGGAAAGCTCATTGATTCTCGATGTGGGGCATTGGGTGCTGGAAACGGCCTGTCGACAGCTTGCTGCATGGGGTAAGCGTGAGCAGACACGCCACCTGGAGCTTGCCGTCAACGTTAGCGCGCAACAGTTCCGCTTGCAAAGCTTTGTGGATACGGTTGCGGCAATAGTTCGCATCCACCATGTCAACCCGGCGCGCCTGAAGCTGGAACTCACCGAGAGCGTGGTGTTAGCCGATGTCGCCGATGTCGTGGCCAAGATGCATGCGCTGAAAGCGCTCGGCATCAAATTATCCCTGGATGATTTCGGCACCGGTTATTCTTCGCTGTCCTACTTGAAGCAACTGCCGCTCAACCAAATCAAGATCGACCAGAGCTTCGTGCGCGACATCGCAACCGACCCCAATGATGCCGTGATGGTGCAAACAATCATCGACCTTGCGCAAAACTTCCGCCTGAACATGATTGCCGAAGGCGTGGAGACTGAGGCACAACATGCTTTTCTTAAAGAAAACGGCTGTATGGCGTATCAGGGTTACCTGTTCAGCAAACCCGTGCCGATTGAGGAGTTTGAGGTGTTGCTGGGGAGGAGTTAACGGGAATTGGAAAAACACACCGAAAAACAGTCGCCTTGACGCACTCACCTCACTCGGCTACCATCGCCAAAATTCGGCTTTCCCCGGACGCCAATAGTGTTTTTTAACCGCCTATTTCTTCTAGCATTTTCTGCCATCATTGCGCTTGCGCCAATGCCTGTCCTGAGCGCCATCGAAGGGCCTGTCCTGAGCGCCATCGAAGGGCCTGCCCTGAGTGCAGTCGAAGGGTCTGTGGCTCATGCCGGAGAAGCGACCGCACTGAATGACACGCAGTTGGAACCAATCACTGCCCCTGCCGCCCCCGATACCGTTATCACTCCATCTGACATTAATCCGGTGCTCACCACCGCTGCCAGCCTTTCAGAGAACGACTTGTGGCAACGCATCCGCAATGGTTTCGCGATGCGTGAACTGAACAGTCCGCTGATCGCGCGCCATGAGAAATGGTATGCCAACCGCCCGGACTATGTGGCGCGCATGACGGAACGCGCCCAGCGCTATCTCCATTTCATTGTGGAGGAAGTCGAGAAACGCGGCATGCCAACAGAAATCGCGCTGCTGCCGATGATCGAAAGCGCATTCAATCCCGGTGCCTATTCGGTGGCGAGCGCCTCGGGCATCTGGCAGTTCATTCCTTCCACCGGCAAGAATTTCGGGATGAAGCAGAATTGGTGGTATGACGGGCGGCGCGATGTTATCAGCGCAACCAACGGAGCGCTGGATTACCTGCAAAAACTGCATGACCAGTTCGGCGATTGGGAGTTGGCCTTGGCCGCCTATAATTGGGGCGAAGGTGCCGTGGAACGCGCGCAGGCGCGCAACCGGAAACGCGGCCTGCCAGTGGACTACAGCAACCTGAAACTGCCGAATGAAACGCGCGGCTATGTGCCAAAGTTGCTCGCTGTGAAGCACCTCATCAGCGACCCGGCCAGTTTCGGCCTGACATTGCAGCCCATCGAAAATCAACCCTATTTCGCCGCCGTCACCACGGCACGCCACATCGACGTCAAGCTCGCCGCCCAGCTTGCCGACATCACGTTGAACGAATTCAGCGCGCTTAACCCCGCGCATAACCGCCCGGTAATTTTGCGGGAAAACGATAACGTGTTGCTCATACCAGTGGACAAAGTAGAAACCTTCCGCGCCAATCTGGATGGCTACGGCGAACCGCTGGTGTCGTGGCAGGCTTACAAAAGCAAGAAAGGCGAGCGCCTGGATCAACTTGCGCCACATTTTGGCCTTTCGGTGGAAAAGCTCAGATCCATCAACGGCCTCTCACCGCACACCAAGCTCAGCAACGGGCAGGCGCTGCTGGTACCGCTGAATGGTAAAGACGCTGACAACGAATTCGAGGCATTCAATACGCATCTTGCGCCTAGCGGCCAGCTACGCGGGCGCATTATCACGCACACCGCACACAAGGGCGAAACGCTGGCCAGTATTGCCCGTCGCTACCATGTGAGCCTGGCGAAACTGCAAGGCTGGAACAACGATATTTCGCAACTCAAGCCCGGTCAGGCCATCATTATCGTGCAAGCAAACAAGTCGCGCCGCCTGGCCAAGGCAGGCAAGAACCACGTCAAGCTGGCTAGCGCCGTCAAGAACAGGAAACCGATTGCGCGCAAGACGCAACACCGCGTGCGTGTTGCATACAACACGCGCTAGAAACGTGACGATAGCCTTGCCGAAAAAGCATTGAGATAGCGGTACCCCTTCCACATACGCCACACGCCCCTAACCAGACCAACCACGCCACGCCGGCGGATCACGATTAGCGCGGCCACACCGGCGACAAGCACAGGGTTTGAACGCAAGAAACGCATGGCAGCCAGACCTTGATCAGCAAGAGCCAGCGGGGCTTTCCAGCGTGTTCCCATCTCAGCCACCCGTTCCCGCTGCAAGGCGATTCTCGCCAACAACTCACCGCGTTTTTGCATTACTTCAAGCATCTGTTTATTCATGGCTTGCACCAAGCTGCTCCCTGTCCCTGGACAATTCGGCGAGACTGGCGGAAAACAATTTTGATTTGGCTTGTGCCTTGCTGCGCAGCAGCAGCGCCATAACCGTGCCCAGCGCAAAGAAAAGAATGCACAGCACACCGAGCACAGCGAGACGGTGGTCGTCCCAAAACAGCACCACGATAAATACCGTGAGCAATAGCACGCCCAAGCCAAGGAAAAACAGTGCCAGTGCAGAAAAAAGGAGCATCTGTGTTAGATACAGACGCTCCTCATGCAACTCATTCGCCAGCAGTTCAAGCCGTGTCGAAGCGATGGAAGTCAGCGTGGACAGCAACCGTTTGGCCGACCCCATCAGGCCCGAACTTGCTGCCGGCATGGCTTAACGGCCACGCGAAATCAGCATACCCACAATCAGGCCTGCCCCGGCAGCGATGCCGACAGCCTTCCATGGATTCTCATGCACATATTCGTCGGTCACTTTTGCCGCCTGCTTGGTCTTCGCGACCACAGATTCCTGCGCAGCGGCAAGACGTTCCTTGGCAGCGGCCAGGTTTTCCTGAATGCGCTCGCGTACCGCAGACACTTTCTCGCCCGCCTGCCCAGCCGTTGCGCGCAGCAACTCCTCGGCATCCGCCACCACCACGCGCAAATCCTGCATGAGTTTTTCTTTGCTGACTTCGCTTTCCACGCCTGCTGATCTTGTGCTCATGATTAGCTCCTTAAGAATGATTAAGAAAAACGCCATTTGACGCCATGCAACTTCCGATGATCCCGGATGCCATATTGCCTTTGTAGCCCTAAAACTTCTGCGCGTCAACCCAAACCATCGCCATACAAATGACAATGCACACCATGCGTCGCGCTGATGCCGGTCGCCTCCGGATAAGCCATGCGGCATACCTCCATGGCATGGGTGCAACGCGGGTGGAAATGACAGCCCTGCGGCGGGTTAACGGGGGACGGCAGTTCACCGGACAGGCGAATTACTTCCACGCCGCGTTTATCCGCGCGTGGCACGGCGGACAGCAGTGCCTGGGTGTAAGGATGCTGCGCATGGTGCAACACCTCTTCCGCCGTGCCACGCTCCACGATGCGCCCCAGATACATTACACACACCTCATGCGCGAGATATTCCACCACCGCGAGATTGTGCGAGATGAACAGGTAACTCAGGTTCAGTTCCTGTTGCAGCAATTTCAACAGATTCAAAATCTGCGCCTGCACCGACACATCCAGCGCGCTGGTCGGCTCGTCACAGATCAGCAGTTTCGGGTTCACCGCCAGCGCGCGGGCTATCGCGATGCGCTGCCGCTGCCCGCCGGAGAATTCATGCGGGTAACGCCACTTTGCGGCTTGAGCCAAGCCGACCTGCTCCAGTAACGAATCTATGTATGCCTGGCGCGCATCCCTACTCCCTCCCCCTTGCATAACCAGCGACTTGGCTGGCGTTGTTTGCCAGCGTAGTCGAATGGCTAGTAGTTTCATCAGGGGGAGGGCTGGGGAGGGGGTAGAAACGTTATCGTTCTCCGGTTCCACCCCCATCCTAACCTTCCCCCTTAGAGGAGGAAGGAACTTACCCAGTGCAGTCATGCCTTCTTCGAGAATTTCCGCCACGCGCATCTTCGGGTTCAGCGAGGCATACGGGTCCTGAAATACCATCTGCATTCCGGCGCGCCGCGTACGCAGTTCCTGCGCCTTGAGTCCGATCAGCTCATTGCCCGCGAAGCGCACACTGCCCGCCGTGGGGCGGATGAGTTGCAGCAGCGCCTTGCCCGCCGTAGTTTTGCCGCAACCGGACTCCCCCACCAGCGCCAGCGTGCGCCCCGCCGCGATGGACATAGACACGCCATCCACCGCTTTGACGTAGCCTACGGTGCGCTGCAGGATGCCTTTGCGGATGGGGAAATGGACTTGCAGGTTTTCAACCTGCAAGAGGGAAGAGGGAAGGGGGAAGGGGGAAGGGGCAAACCTCTGCGCCGCTTCTATCCTTCTCCCTTCCCCCTTCTCCCTTCCCTGCTCTTTCTCCCTTCCCGCCTCAAACCCTTCCCTCTTCCCCCTTCTCCCTTCACTGTAAAGATGGCACCGCACCCCCTGCCCTTCTCCCAATGTCGCCCATTCCGGCGCCTGCTCATGGCACAACTCCCAAGCCTTGTCACAACGCGGCGCGAAGCGGCAGCCCTTCGGAATGTCGTGCAGCGGCGGAACGCTGCCGGGAATGGCGGCCAGCGGCTGGCCGCTACGTGCGGTATCTGGCAATGCGGCAAACAATTTTTGCGTATAGGGGTGCGCGGGGTGCAAGAATAATTGTTCGCGCGTGGCCTGCTCGACGATATGCCCGGCGTACATCACTGCGACCTGATGCGCCACTTGCGCCACCACGCCGAGGTCATGCGTGATCAGCAAAATGGACATGCCGCTTTTCTGTTGCGTATCGCGCAGCAGTTGCAGCACCTGCGCCTGGATGGTCACATCCAGCGCGGTGGTCGGCTCGTCCGCAACCAGCAGCACGGGCTGCCCGGCAAGCGCCATCGCGATCATCACGCGCTGCTTCATGCCGCCGGAAAGCTGGAACGGATATTCGTTCAAGCGCCGCGCCGCATCGGGAATACCAACTTGATCCAGCAACTCGACACAACGCGCACATGCCGCTTTACCGCGCAGCTCTTGATGCAATTCCAGCGCCTCGGCGATCTGCTCGCCAACCGTCATCACCGGGTTCAAACTCAAGCCCGGCTCCTGAAAAATCATCGCTATCCTGCCGCCGCGCACCTCGCGCATGGCACGCTCGGGCAGCGCCAGAATATCTGCCTCATCGAGCCGCACCGCGCCGCTCTCGATGTGGATGCCACCGGGCAGCAGGCGCATCAGCGACAGCGCGGTCATGGACTTGCCACAGCCGGATTCGCCCAGCAGCACAAAGGTTTCGCCCTGCTTGATGTGAAACGAAATATCGTCCACGATGCGCGCGCCGTTGCGCAGGCGCGTGACCAGCCCCTCAACTTTCAACAAAACACTCATGCACGCCTCGTGGTTTTGATAGGGGTAGAGAAAGGCTCACGCCCTCCCCTCCCTCCGAACCGTGCGTGCGGTTCTCCCGCACACGGCTCTCCAGTTAGTGGTTCCCACATCGGGGTTGGCTCGCCAGTAGTCGGAGTTTGTTTT
>Ga0315281_10000236_pt1 | contig 72842 bp, 50 predicted proteins | sample YL17G07_0_MG_FD_204540 | JGI IMG/M metagenome (GOLD analysis project Ga0315281, IMG submission 204540) | Sediment microbial communities from Yellowstone Lake, YNP, Wyoming, USA - YL17G07_0 | ecosystem: Environmental > Aquatic > Freshwater > Lake > Sediment | place: USA: Wyoming | collected... | reverse complement strand
GTGAGGGGGAAGTGCTCGTCCGCAATAATCAGGCCGCCTTCGACAAATCCCTCCAGGCCGAGCAGAACAACATCACTCTCCCCGGGGAAGGAGAGAAGGCCGCTCATCTCAAGGAGCTTTCCGGCCGGTACGAGGCCCTGTTGAAAAGCATCGTCGACCCTTCCCAACCGTCGGGACTCCGGAAGGAGACCTATTTCACCCGGCTCCTTCCTCTGTTCGGGCAGATCAAGGGCGCGGCCGACGAAATCCTCCAAATGAACCAGCAGAATATGAGCGACGCGAACGACCGTGCCCGCAAGAGCGCCGCGACCGCCCGGCAGCGGATGTACGCTCTTCTGCTCATCGGGACGGCGCTGGCCGTCGTTTTTATCTTCTTCACCAGAAAATGGATCCTTCATCCGATCCACCGTCTCATTCAGTCCGCGGACGAAATCCGGCGCGGCAACCTGGACCTCGTCGTCGCCGGCGATTCCCGGGATGAGATCGGGCACCTGTCCGAAGCGTTCAACGCCATGGCGGCCAGCCTTCGGGAATTCCGGAGGACCGACCAGGCCAAGCTGCTCCGGATCCAGCGCGCCACTCAGCAGGCCTTCGACAGCCTTCCCGACGCGGTCGCGGTGATCGACACCGAGGGGAAGGTTGAAGTCGCCACGGAATCGGCCAGGACCGTTTTCGGGCTGAAGCCGGGCTCCGTGGCGTTCGACCTGCCGTTCGGATGGATGGCCGACCTCTCCCGCGAGGCGCTCCAGCAGGGCCGCCAGGCCACCCTCGAGGGCCACAGGTCCATCCAACAATTCGTCAGGGGAGAAGAACGGTTCTATCGTCCCGAAGCCGTGCCAATTCTCGACAACGAGCGATTGACCACGGGGGCCATCCTGGTCCTCAAGGATGTCACTCAGCTGCGGCAGCAGGACGAGATCAAAAGAAGCGTCATCCGGACCGTCTCCCATCAGCTCAACACGCCCCTGACCTCGGTCCGCATGGCCGTCCATCTTCTTCTCGAGGAGAAAGTCGGCGCCCTGAACGAGAAGCAGGCCGAGCTCCTGCTCACGGCCAGGGAGGACAGCGACCGCCTCCACGGGATCCTCGACAGCCTCCTCGACATCAGCCGCTTGGAGGCCGGGAAGGCCCGGATGCAATTCCGGGCGGCTTCACCTCAATCCATCGCCGCCGAGGCTCTTGAACCTATCCGCAGGACGGCCCAGGACCAGGGCGTGAGTCTCCTGATGGACATCGGCGGGGACCTTCCGGACGTCTGGGTGGACACGACGCGCATCGGTCACGTGTTCAGCAACCTTCTCTCGAACGCGCTCAGGCACACCCCGCCCGGCGGCCGGATCACGCTGACCGCCGAGCCCGGGGAGGCGTGGGTCCGCTTTTATGTGTCCGACACCGGCACCGGAATACCTGCCGCGTTTCTTTCCCGGGTCTTCGAGCTTTTCTTCAGGGTCCCCGGCCGCAGGAACGAAACCGGCGCGGGGCTCGGCCTGGCCATCGTCAAAGAGATCGTGGAAGCCCATGGCGGGACCGTCGGGGTCGAAAGCGAGGAGGGCAAGGGTTCCAGCTTCTCCTTCACATTGCGGCGGACCGACCGTTTCCCGAAAGAGGAGCCCCTCCCTTGACCGACCTGCTCTCCCTCTTATTGGCGCTTCTCTTTTTCGGCCTGTGCGATCTCTACGCCCGGGCCTGCGAGAGGCTTTGACGATGGCCGATATCCTGGGAATCATTACCGGGCTCTTGTTGATTGGCTATCTCTTGATGAGCATCCTGCGGCCCGAAAAATTCTGATGGCGTGATGATCATGGACGTCTTCGGCTGGCTTCAACTGACGCTCTTCATGGGGATTGTGTTCCTTGTGACGAAACCCGTGGGACTCTATCTCGTCCGCGTCCTCGAACCCGACGGCAAAACCTGGCTCGACCGCCCCATCGGGTCCATTGAACGCCTGCTCTATCGGGTCCTCGGCATCGACCCGAAAAAGGAGCAGGATTGGCGGCAATACGCCCGTTCCCTCATCGTGTTCAGCCTGGCCGGGTTGCTGTTTACGTACGCCGTGCTCCGGCTCCAGCATGTCCTCCCGTTGAATCCCCAGAAGTTCGGACCCGTTCGACCCGACCTGGCCTTCAACACCGCGGCGAGTTTCACCACCAACACGAACTGGCAGAATTACGCGGGGGAAACGACGCTTTCTTATTTTTCGCAGATGGTCGGCCTCGTCTTTCATAATTTCGTTTCCGCGGCCGCGGGCGTCGCCGCCGCCGCGGCCCTGGTCCGCGGCATCGCCCGTCATTCGGCCAAGACCGTCGGCAATTTCTGGGTCGACCTCGTTCGAGTCAACCTCTATCTCCTGCTTCCGGTCTCGGTCATCTTCTCGGTCTTTTTGACCTCCCAGGGGGTCGTCCAAAATTTCAAGCCCTATGTCCGAGCGGCCACGGTGGAGAGCGCATCCGGGACCCGGGCGGACGATGCCAGTCAGACGATCGCCCAGGGACCGGCGGCCTCCCAAGTCGCCATCAAAATGCTCGGGACCAACGGCGGAGGGTTTTTCAACGCCAACGCCGCCCATCCTTACGAGAATCCGACGCCCCTTTCGAACTTCATCCAGATGCTCTCGATTTTCCTCATCCCGAGCGGCCTCACCTATTACCTCGGGCGGAAGGTCAGGAACCAGAAGCACGGCTGGGCCGTGTGGAGCGCCATGGCCATCATCTTTGTGGCCGCGGTGCTCGTCTGCTGGAGGGCCGAAAGTGCCGGCAATCCCCGCCTTCAGGCCCTCGGCGTCGACCCGGCCGGCGGCAACATGGAAGGCAAGGAGGTCCGGTTCGGCGTCTTCAACTCGAGCCTGTTCGCCACCGTCACGACCGCGGCCTCGTGCGGAGCGGTCAATTCCATGCACGACTCCTTTACGCCGCTTGGCGGATTGATCCCTCTCGTCAACATTCAGCTCGGCGAGGTGGTCTTCGGAGGGGTCGGCGCGGGGCTTTACGGGATGCTCATCTTCGTCATCCTGGCCGTCTTTCTCACGGGATTGATGGTCGGGCGGACCCCGGAGTACCTGGGCAAAAAGATCGATTCGTATGACGTGAAGGTGGCGGTCCTCGCCCTGCTCATCCTTATCTTCTCCATCCTCGGTTTCTCCGCGTGGGCGTCGGTCAGCCGCCTGGGCCTGTCCGGCCTCGGCAACTCCGGCCCGCATGGCCTGAGCGAAATCCTCTACGCCTTCTCGTCCGGGGCGGGCAACAACGGCAGCGCCTTCGCGGGCCTCAACGGCAACACGCCCTTTTACAACATCGCGCTGGCAGCGGCCATGCTCTTCGGGCGTTTCCTGATGCTGGTTCCGGTGCTGGCCCTGGCCGGGAACATGGCCCGGAAAAAGCTCGTCCCGCCGAGCGAAGCGAGCTTCCCCGCGAGCGGCCCGACTTTCGTCATCATCCTCATCGCGACCGTCCTCGTCGTGGGCGCTCTGACTTTTCTGCCTGCCTTGGCCCTCGGCCCCGTCGTCGAGCATCTCGTGATGACCGGATCCGGCGTCTTGTATTAGAGGAGGACAACGTGCCCGCATCGACCCGCAACCTTCTTGACCCGGACATCCTCGGCCGGGCGGCGCTCGACGCCGCGAGGAAACTCAATCCCGTTCACTTGTTGAAGAACCCGGTCATCTTCGTCACGGAAGTCGGCGCGCTGCTGACCACCCTCGGCCTGGCCGTGCGGTCGAAGGGCGAGCCGACCGGCTTCGTGCTTCAGGTTTCAATCTGGCTATGGTTCACCGTCCTCTTCGCCAATTTCGCCGAGGCGATGGCCGAGGGACGGGGCAAGGCCCAGGCCAACGAACTGAGGAAAACGCGGACCTGCCTGATGGCCAACGCCCTGAGGCCGGATGGCTCGGTGGAGCCTGTCCCGGCCGAGCGGCTCCGCAAGGGGGACCTGGTCATCGTTACCGCCCGAGAGATCATCCCGGCGGACGGAGAGATTGTCGAAGGCGCCGCCACGGTGGACGAATCCGCCATCACGGGCGAATCCGCGCCGGTCATCCGCGAGGCGGGAGGCGACCGGAGCGCGGTCACGGGCGGGACGCGCGTCCTCTCCGACCGGATCAAGGTCCGCGTCACGGCCGACCCCGGCAAGAGCTTCCTGGACCGGATGATCAGCCTTGTCGAAGGGGCGCGCCGCCAGAAGACCCCGAACGAGATCGCCCTGACCATCCTCCTCTCCGCCCTGACGATCATTTTCCTGGTCGTCATCATGTCCCTGAAACCGTTCGGCCGCTATTCGGGAGTCGACCTGACGATGACCGTGCTCGTGGCCCTGCTCGTCTGCCTGATCCCGACGACGATCGGCGGCCTCCTCAACGCCATCGGGATCGCGGGGATCGACCGCATGGTTCAGAAAAACGTCCTGGCCATGAGCGGCCGCGCCGTCGAGGCCGCCGGGGATGTCGACGTCCTCCTGCTGGACAAGACCGGGACGATCACCCTGGGGGACCGTCAGGCAACAGCATTTCTGCCGGCGCCGGGAGTCACGGTCGAGGAGATGGTCGGCGCCGCTCAGCTCGCCTCCCTGGCGGACGAAACGCCCGAGGGACGGAGCATCGTCGTCCTGGCCAAAAAGTACGGGCTGCGGGGGCGCTCCATCTCCGAATGGCCCGGAGCGGCATTTATCGCTTTCTCCGCCCAGACCCGGATGAGTGGGATCGACATCCCCGGCCAGCGCATCAGGAAGGGGGCGCCGGATGCGGTCCGGGCCTTCGTCGGGAAGGACCTCTCCATCGAAATCCAGGACGCCGTCAGCCAAATCGCCTTCCAGGGAGGAACCCCGCTTCTCGTCGCGGATGAAAAAAGGGTCCTGGGCACGATCGAGCTCAAAGACATCGTCAAGGGTGGGCTGAAAGACCGCTTCGAGCGCTTCCGGGCTATGGGCATCAAGACCGTGATGATCACGGGCGACAACCCGTTGACCGCGGCGGCCATCGCCAGGGAAGCCGGTGTCGACGATTTCATCGCCGAGGCCAAGCCCGAGGACAAGCTCACGCTCATCCGCCGGGAGCAGGCGGCCGGGCACCTGGTGGCGATGACGGGCGACGGCACCAACGATGCCCCGGCCCTGGCCCAGGCGGACGTCGGGGTGGCGATGAACACCGGGACCCAGGCCGCCAAGGAGGCCGGCAACATGGTCGACCTCGATTCCAACCCCACCAAGCTGATCGAGGTCGTCGAGATCGGCAAGCAGATGCTTATCACCCGGGGCGCGCTGACGACCTTCAGCATCGCCAACGACGTCGCCAAGTATTTCGCCATCATCCCGGCCATGCTGGTCGGCGTTTTCCCGGTCATCGCCCCCCTCAACATCATGGGCCTGCGGTCCCCCGTGAGCGCCATCCTGAGCGCCGTCATCTTCAACGCCCTGATCATCGTCGCCTTAATCCCGCTGGCTCTGCGCGGCGTGCGTTTCCGTCCCATGGGCGCGGCCCCGCTCCTGCGCCGCAATCTTCTGATCTACGGTCTGGGCGGCCTGATCGCTCCGTTCCCCGGGATCAAGATCGTCGACATCATTGTCAATGCGCTGCATCTTGTTTAACATGAGAAAGGACGCGCGACGATGAAGAACTGGTTCCGGGAACTTCGGACGTCGTTTCTGGCTGTGGCAGCCCTGGCCGTCATCCTGTGCGGCATCTATCCTTTGACTGCGTGGGTCGTGTCCCACGGCTTGTTTCCCGGGAGGGCCGATGGCTCGCTGATCCCGCATGACGGGAAAATTCCAGCCTCGGGGGTCAAGCGGGACGGCGTCATTATGGATTCGACCGTCCCGCGCGAGGGCGGCGTCCTTGGGTCGACCCTGATAGGGCAGGGATTTTCGTCACCGCGGTATTTTCATCCGCGTCCGTCCGCCGCGGGCCGGGGCTACGACGCCGGGCGGTCCGGGGGAAGCAACCTTGGACCCCTGTCAAAAAGACTAGTTGATGAAGTCGCGAGCCGAGTGGCCGAGTACCGCAGGGAAAACGGGCTTTCGGCCGGGACCCCGGTACCCGCAGACGCCGTGACGGCATCGGGGAGCGGTCTCGACCCGCACATTTCCGTGAAAAACGCCCTGCTCCAGGCCCCCCGTGTGGCCCGCGCGCGCGGCCTGGCCGAGGCGGACGTCCGGAAGCAGGTCAAAACGTGCACCGAGGGACGCACCCTGGGCATCCTGGGGGAACCTCGCGTGAACGTCCTGAGGTTGAACCTGGCCCTCGATGGAGCTCGCAATGCCGGAAGATAGGGCCGACGCCTTCCTGCGGATGATCCGCCGCTCTCAGCACGGGCGGTTGAAGATCTATCTCGGCTACTCGGCCGGCGTCGGAAAGACCTACCAGATGCTCCAGGAAGGCCACCGGCTGAAGGCCGAGGGCATCGACGTCGTCATCGGACTTCTGGAGACGCACGGCCGCGCCGATATCGCCAGGCTGGCCCAAGGCCTGGAGGTCGTCCCCCGGCGGGCCCAGGAATACCATGGCATCTCGGTCGAAGAGATGAACGTCGAGGCCGTGCTGGCGCGCAAACCGCAGGTTGCCCTCATCGACGAGCTCGCCCACACCAATGTGCCGGGCAGCCGGAATCCCAAGCGCTTCGAGGACGTCCAGGACATACTGGCCGTCGGGATCCACGTCATCAGCACCCTGAACGTCCAGCACCTCGAAAGTCTGTACAACGTCGTGGAGAACGCCGTCGGGGTCAAGGTCCGCGAGCGGCTCCCGGATTCCATCCTGGCCGAAGCGGACGAAATCGTCGATGTCGACCTGGCGACGGCGGACCTCCGAAGGCGCCTCGAGGAAGGCAAGATCTATCCCGCCGACCGCATCGAAACGGCCATGGCCAATTTCTTCACCCCGTCCAACCTGGAGAAACTCCGCGAGCTCACCCTCCGCGAACTGGCCTCGCAGATTGACATGAGGCGTCGTGAAGCCCAGGGCGAGGGCGGCGGGGCGGCGTCGGACCAGGTCATGGTCTGCCTGAGCTCGCACGGGCCCAACAGCGAGAAACTGCTGCGCTACGGTTCCCGGCTGGCGGGCAAGTTCAACCGGAACTGGTATGCCGTCTATGTCCAGACGCCCTCCGAAGAAGCCACGGTCATCGACGCCAGGACTCAGCGCTATCTCTCGGATACCCTGACACTTGCCAAGCAACTGGGCGCCATGGTCTTCACCTACAAAGGGGAGGATATCGCCGACACGATCCTCCGGTTCGCCGTGGAATACCGCGTGGGCCACATCGTCGTGGGCAGGGCCCATCCGAAGCCGATATGGAAAAGGATCGGCCGCAATAAAGCCGTCGTCGATGACCTGATAAGGAACGCCAGGGGAGCCACGATTATCGTCCTGGACACCTGCGAGGATCTGCCCTTCGACGTGCGGCCGCAGCCGGAGATCCCCGAGACCGAGCCGCCCCCCGCCCCGGACGACGGATCCGGGACCCAGGCGACCGACCGGCCCCTGTTGAGCCAATGGATTTCGCCGCAACGGATCGTAATCTGGGATGCCCCAGTCGGGAAAGAAACCGTTCTCCGGACTCTGGCTGCGTCATTTGGACGAGAGGACGGGGTCGAGGACCAGGAGGCCCTCTTCGCCTCCATCTTGAAGCGGGAAGAGCAGGGTTCGACGTTTTTCAATGAGGGCGTGGCCTTTCCCCATGTTCGCGTGGATGGATTGGCCGCACCCGCCATCGCCTTGGGCGTGACCAAGGAAGGGGTTTCCGACGTCGCAACGGAAAAGCCCATCGAAATCGTCTTTCTCATCCTGTCGCCGGCCGAGGCCCCCGACACTCAGTTAAAGCTTTTGGGTTTGGCGAGCCGGGCCGCGCAGAGCCGGCACCTCATACAGGACCTCCGGATGGCCCGGACACCAGAGGAAATCCTGAGGGCCATCAAGGAATGGGAAGCGCCGGAAGCCCGGGCGTGATCATCTCGCGCCGCCGCGTTAATCAGGGGATCGCGACACGGACGGGAGTCGGCTTGATGACGCGGTCCAGATCCTTGGGATCGAGCCCCACGAGAAAACCGCGTTTTCCGCCGTTGATGTAAATCCGCGGAAGAGCGAGGATTGTTTCCTCCACGTAGATGGGCATCTCCTTGCGCAATCCGAACGGCGACGTCCCCCCGACCGGGTATCCCGAATGCCTCTGCGCCGTCTCCGGCGAACAGGGCTGGACCGTTTTGACGCCGAGCGTCCGGGCCAGCTCCTTTGTCGAAACCTCACGATCGCCGTGCATCAGAACGACGAACGGCCGCCTTGCGTCATCCTCCATGACGAGCGTCTTGACCACGACGTGCTCGTCCACGCCGAATTGCTGAGCGAACACCGCCGTCCCTCCCCTTTCAACGTATTGGTAAGGATGTTCGCTGAATTCCACTCCGGCCTGCCGGAGAACCCGGACCGCCGGGGTCATCGGCGTCTTGTCCTTGCTCATCGAATCCCCGTCCCGTTTATTATACCGCGCTCTTTACATAATCTTGACACGGCGTTGACATTTCCTTGACAACTCCCCCCCGGCGCCGAGCTATCTTATGAGCCGCAGGGAGGCAATACCGGGCGGTTCAGCATGTCTGCTTTCAATCTGGAGAAATGGTCTCTCGACGTGGCCACGGACCAAGGGGATGTCCTCTGCGCGGAACTCACCTGTTTCAGGCTTGCCGGCGTCGGCCGCACGGTTGTCACGGGAAGCCTTTCCACCCCCGACGGCCGGGAGGTCTACGATTCCCTGGCGACGGGGCCGCCGAAGGCCGGGCCGGCGGGTCGCCTCGCGGTCCGCGGTTATTCGCTCGAGCCGGAGCGGGGTGGATTTCGCGTCACCCTCGACCTGCCGCGGCTCGGGCTCGACCTCCACTGCGTTTCGAGCGGCGAATGGCGGCCCAACGGGAACGGCGTCCTTCTGACCAGGGGTGCCAGGCACTTCCGCTGGTCGGCGCCGCGATTCAGGGCGTCGGTCTACGGCTTCCTGGCTTTCGGATCCGGAAAGTCCATCATCCGTGGGACGGGCTACCTGGAGGCCATGCGCACCGATATCCCGCCCTGGCGGCTGCGGCTCTCGGAAATCTTCCGGGGCAAGGCCTACTTCCCGTCCTCGACCCTGATTTTCCACCAGCTCACGACAGGGGAAGGAGCGTTGTTGCAGAATATCCTGGTCAAGAGGGATTTTGGGCCGGGGCTCCGCTGGGTCGACGACTATCAATTTCAGCTCGACGAAAAAGGCCATCCCGGAAGGACCGTCCTTCACCATCCCGCTTTCACCCTCTCTCTCACGGAGAAACGGATGTTGGAGGGCGGGGCGGGCCCGTCTCCGCGCGGGACGAGGCCGGTGTCCCCGTGGAAAGTCCTGGACCGGCTTTATGGGCCGGCGGAACGCCGGAAGGTCCTCTCCGAGGCCGTCCTGGCCATGAGCGGCGACGAAGAACGCGGCCTGGCGATTCACGAGCGGGTCGTCTGGCGCCGCGGGCTCAACTCCCGAGCGGAATCCTCCCCGGGCACCAGGCGGCCCTCCGGTCTTTCGCGCCGCCCTTAGGGACCCTCGGGTTCCGTGTGGACGAGGACGTGCTCGACCGAGGGGATCTCCTTTTTCAGGGTCTCCTCGATCCGCGTCGAAATCCGGTGGGCATCGATGATCGGCAGGTCCGGATCGAAAACGCAGTGGAGCGAAACGAAGTGCCGGCCGCCCTGGCGCCGGATCATGACGCTGTGGCAGCACGAACGTCCGACGATCTCGTCGGCGACCCTCCGGATGGTCGCGACCATCGCGGGCTCGTCCGCGGTCACGTCGGTGCCGCTGCCCACGCCCGTCCCCCGGGATTCGATGTGGGTGTTCACTTGCTTGATGGCCGGGAGGTCGGCCCTGAGGTCCTCCTCGATGTGGCTGGCCAGCTCGTGGGCCTGGTGGAGGAGGAGGTGGTCGTCCACCTCGAGATGAAGGTCGACGGTGAGCTCGCCTCTGTCGTCGTGAACGCTGATATTGTGGGCGGGGATCTGATTCCTGTCGGCCACGGCCCGGACGCGCCGCGCGATCGTCTCCCGCTCGCTCTCACGCGGGTCGGTGTGGACAACAACGTCCGCGCCGGGGGTGATGGTCTGGATCCGGCCCTCCACCGCCTCGGCGATGGCGTGGGTCCGCTCGAAGCTGAGGTTGCGGTCGACCTCGACGTTCAGGTCCACGAAGACGCGCGAGCCCGAACGCCGGACACGCACCTGCCCCGTCCGGATCACGCCGTCGACTCCGGCCGCCGCTTCGACGATTTTTCCGGGCAGGCCGTCCGGGGCCCTGTCGAGGAGGACGTCGACCGTCCGCTTGCCGAGCTTGAAGCTGACGAAGAGGACGATGAACGCGACGCCGAGGGCGGCCACGGCGTCGGCCTTCTGCAGGACCGGCGCGTGCCGCGGCAGGACGTGCAGTCCGAGCCAGACGACGCCCAAGCCGCCGAACACGACGGCGGAGCTCCAGACGTCCGTCGAGAAATGGAGGGCGTCCGCCTCGAGCGCCTGGCTCTGGTGCTTGCGGGCCGCCCGGTAGAGCATGCGCGACCGGCTGACATCGATGACAATGGAGGCGATGACGACCAGAAAGGCCCAGGCGTTGGGGAATATCTCGACGTGCCGGAAGAAGATCCGGCTGACCGCCTCATAGATGATCCAGGCGCAGGTGAGGAAGAGCAGGAACGTCTCGACGAGCGCGGAGAAACTCTCGACCTTGCCGTGGCCGTAGGGATGGTCCTCGTCCGCGGGGCGGTCGGACACGCGGACGGCCAGGTAGGTGATGAATGCGGCGACGAGGTCCAGGCCCGAGTGGGCGGCTTCGGCCAGGATGCCCAGAGAGCCCGTGAAGAGGCCGACGACGAGCTTCATCCCCGTCAAGGCCAGGGCGGCGAGGACAGAGTTTGCGGCGGCCCTCTTTTTCTCCTTGACGGCCAGCGCGACGTTCGGCGGCGCGGCATGAGGCATGGTGATTACAACCTCGGTAGGCCCGCCATTTTATCACAGCGGACCCGGACAGGCAACGCGCCGCGGCGCCTGACGCGATTGACATTTCGGCGCGCCCTCGTTTATATTCTTCCCGTCGGCGCCGGAATCCCGTGATGTAAGTTCCCCCGCAAGAATTCCCGCCGGGAAGGAGGCCGCCATGAGCCCGGTATTTCTCGCCCGGCTTCAGTTCGGGCTTACGGCCGGGTTCCATTTCCTGTTTCCCCCCACGACCCTGGGCTTGTCGCTCCTCATCCTGATCCTGGAGTCCCTCTATATCAGGAAGAAGGACGAGATATATAAAGACGTTTCGAGCTTTCTCATCAGGATCCTGGGCGTCGTTTTCGTCATGGGCGTCGCGACCGGCATCGCCCTCGAATTCGCCTTCGGCAACAACTGGTCGGCCTACTCGCGGGCCGTCGGCGACATCTTCGGCGCGCCGCTCGCCGCCGAGGGCGTGTTTTCGTTCTTCCTGGAATCCGTTTTCATCGGCATCCTGGTTTTCGGGAGGCGGCGGGTCTCCCCACGCGCCTACTGGCTTTCGGCCTTCCTGGTTTTCTTCGCCTCTCACCTCTCCGGGCTCTGGATCATCATCGCCAACTCCTGGATGCAGACCCCGGCGGGCTTCGCCATGGAGGGAGGACGGGCCGTCCTGACGAATTTTTGGCAGGCGGCCTTCAATCCCTCGACGGTCGTGCGCTTCGTCCATACCGTTCTCGGCGGCTGGATCACGGGGTCGCTCGTGGCCGCGGGCATCGCCGCGTGGCATCTGCTCAAGGGGAGGTCCCGGGAAAAGGCGGGGCTTCTCCTCAGGTCTTCGGTCATCGTCTTTGCCGTCACGGCGGTCCTCCAGCTCGGGTCCGGCCACGCCCATTCCGTCCAGGTCACCCGGACCCAGCCCGAGAAGATGGCCGCCTTCGAAGCTCTCTGGCAGACACAGACGGGGGCGCCGTTCACGATCTTCGGAATCCCCGACGAAAAGGCCGAGAAGACCCATCTTGCCGTCCGAATCCCCCGCTTTCTCAGCTTCCTGGTCGGTTTCGACATGAACGCCATGGTCCGCGGACTCGACGAATTTCCCAAGGATGAGCGCCCTCCCGTCTTCCTGCCCTTCGCCGGATACCACCTGATGATCCTTTTTGGGCTCATCTTTATCGCGATGGCCGTCTGGGGGGGCATCCTGGGCGCGCGGAAAAAGCTCGGGGAGAGCCACGCTTATCTCAGGCTGATCATCCTCGCCATCCCGCTGCCCTACCTCGCCAACGAACTCGGCTGGATCGCCGCCGAGGTCGGCCGCCAGCCCTGGGCCGTTTACCGCGTCCTCCGGACCGCGGACGCCGCGTCGAAAGTCGTGCCGGCGGGGAACATTCTCTTTACCCTGATTGCGTTCACGGCCATTTACGCCCTCATCGCCGCGGCTGGGATCTCGGTCATCCACAGGCTGGTCCGGCGCGGGTTCGATGAGCACGCGGCGGGAAGAGAGGGACAGTCCGCCGGGCGAGGGACAGTCCCCACTCCGGCCGGGCCGGGGGGAGGGTACTGATGGGAACGTGGGACCTGCTTCGCAATGTCTGGTTTATCCTGGTCGGCGTCCTCCTCGCCGGATACTCGATCCTGGACGGCTTCGACCTCGGCCTCGGCGTCCTCTTTCCCTTCCTGGCCAAAAACGAGGCCGAGAAAACGATCCTCGTCAGGTCCATCGGGCCCGTCTGGGACGGAAACGAAGTCTGGCTCCTCACGGGAGGCGGCGCCCTTTTCGCGGCCTTTCCGCACGCCTACGCAACGGTCTTCAGCGGATTCTATCTGGCCTTGATGCTGGTCCTCTTTTCTCTCATTTTGAGGGCCGTGTCGCTCGAGTTTCGGGCCCATGACCGGGCGCGGAAAAAGCTGTGGGAAGGGGCCTTCGTCGTCGGAAGCTTCCTGCCGGCCTTGCTCTTCGGCGTGGCCCTGGGCAACGTTGTCGTGGGAGTTCCCCTAGACGCGCAGATGGAATATGCCGGGAACTTCTTCACCCTCCTCCGGCCGCTGCCTCTCGTCTTCGGCGTCCTCGGCCTGGCCGCTTTCCTGCTCCATGGAAGCGCCTGGGCCGCGCTCAAAACAACGGGAGCGCTCCAGCAGAGAGCGAGGCGGACGGCGCTGACGATGACCGCGCTTACGGGGATCTGCTACCTGCTCTCCTTTGGCGCCGTGTGGATTTATCTTCCGAGAGCGGTGAAGAGCATCCCGGCCTGGATCTTCTCCGCACTCGTCTGGCTCTCGCTGGGTCTCCTCGCCTCGGCCCTCAAGAAGCGGAAAGACGGCCGCGCCTTCGCGTTCTCGTCGCTCGTCTTCCTGAGCCTGTGGGGGAATGTCGGGGCCATCCACTATCCGAATCTCGTTCGGGCGACGGACCCGGCCCTGAGCCTGACGATCACCAACGCCTCATCGAGCGCCCTGACGCTCAAGGTCATGCTCATCATCGCCCTGGTCGGGATGCCGCTCGTTATCGGCTACACGATCTACGCCTACCGGGTGTTCAAAGGCAAAGTCGGCGTCGACGACGCGGGATATTAGAGCTGCCCCGCCTGACGCCAGGGAGGTTATCCATATGACAAGGCTAAAGAAATCGGCACTTCTTTCGGTCATGAGCTTCCTGGTCGTTATCGCGGCCTCCGCCGGAAGGTCATTGGGCCAGGCCGAGGCCGGCCGGCCTGCGAGAGACCCTTCTCAAGAATATCCGAAATCGGCGGAAGAGAAGATTCACGTCGTTCTTCATCGCGTGGACAATATAAAGCCTTGGTCCTGGACGGGCTTTGAGTTCGATAAGGCCGATGTCGCGCAAGTCTTGAAGAAGTATCCCGTGAAGCTCCCAAAGCCGATCCCGCCCGGCGCGGAATTGGGTTATGCCGCAGGACCGACCTATGCCCTCAGGCAAAACGTACCTGGCCAATCGAAAATCAAGCTCACCATAGATACTAACGCTAATTTCGACTTGACCGATGATCCCGTGCTCGAGCTGGCCCGCGTGGAGAATTTGGACGAAGCGATCCAAAAGGGAACGATCGTCAAAATCGCACGCCCTTTCCGCGGCGCTTCGCCGCACACGGAATGGCTTCCCTATCTTGTTTCCTATGAACAGTATAAAGGGCGGGATGGCCGGCTTCAAGATTCCGTCATTTTCGCCCCCTATTATAACTTCCAGGGTGATTTCCGGCTGGGAGGCCGTGATTTCGCCCTTCAGGTTGACGACCAGGACGCTCGGGGCCGTTTCATCCGCGAGAAGCTTGTCAACGTTTTCGTCCGCATCCGCGCGAAAGGCGAGCAGAAGGCGCCTCAGGGCCATAGATTTTTTGAGCTGATTCCCATCGAGGATGCGCTCTACGAAGTCAAGGACTTCGCCGAGGACGGGAGCTGGATTGATTTCGTCAAAAGCGCTTTGCCTGTAACGGCCCTCGGGAAACCGGCTCCGGACATCGAAATGACCGACAGCGCCGGCGCCAAGTTCCATATCGCCGACTACAAGGGCAAGCTCCTCGTCCTCGACTTCTGGTACGTCTGGTGCAAGCCCTGCATCGCCAAATTTCCGGATATCAAGAAAACGATCGAGCGGTTCAACGGCAAGCCATTCGCCGCGATCGGCATCAACATCGACGAAGCCGTGCGGGTGGAGCAGGCCAAGAAGATCATCGCGGATTATAAGCTGACCTGGCGACAGGTTATCGAAGGCAAGGGGGAATTCGTCCCGGTCTATCAAGTGTACGGCCGGCTTCCGGAGTCCCCGATGTCCTTTCCGATTTACGTGGCCATTGACGAAGGAGGGACAACCCGCTATGCGACAAACGATTTCAATAAGATGGAGCGGTTCCTCGACGCCCATTTTAGCGACCCGAAGGGCCCGGAAAACATGCTTTTCGTTCCGTGCTCGATGCAATACGGACCTTCCAAAGATCCTCGACCGACGATCAAGGCCGATTTCACGAGCCAAAAAGTCCTGGACCTCGTTCGCTCGGGCAGGCTGAAGATGCCGGACGGCCTGCCCAAGGAGGCCCGCGTCGGAATGCTTCCAAACGGAACCGCGATCATTGTTTATGCCGGGCCAATCCCCGGTAAACTCCACCTCGTCGCCGACGCCGACCAGGATTTGGATATGGCCAAGGAAAAGGGATACGACATCCCCATCATGAACGAGCCAACGCCGGATTTGTCGAAAATGGCCGAGGTGGATCTCCAAGTCCATTGGGCCAGCGGCGGCATCGCCTTCCTCGGTATGCCCTTCTACGCCAAGCCGGGCCCGGTGGGAATGCCGCCTGATGTCTTCGGGCTCGGCCAGCCCATGCGTTTCGAGGGGATTTTTTTCGCAGGCCAGGACCAATACGTCCTCGAAATCGCCGACCTGAACGGCGACCGGCTCCTGACCGAGGAGGACACGACGGCCCCGGGTTTTCTCAAGCTGAAAATGAAAAGGGGCGATGACTGGATCCCTGTCTTCGAAGGGACGAGCCGTATCCCCATCGGCCGGTCTCTCTATCACCTGAAGTTCGTATCGGACGACGGTGACCTCGTCGAACTCGAGAAAGAGAAATAGAAGAGAGGGCCGGGCTTGCGCGCGCCCGCCGGTTCACGATATATTTCCTGCCGATCAGCGTCCCCGAATGGAGGCCCGCATGAAAAAATTCACAACTCTCACCGGACTGTTCCTCATCGCTTCCCTGGCTTCCGCCCAAACCCCGACATTTCTGAAGGGACCCTTCGACGAGGCCCTGGCCCTGGCCAAGAAGCAAAACAAGCCCATCCTCGTCGACTTCCACCAGCGCGGTGGCTGAGGGAGCTGCGACCTGCTGGTCCAGCAGGTTTATGAAAACGCCAAGTACGCCGATTTCCTGGGCAAGACATTCGTCCTCTACCGGGCGACCCGCGGCGACCTCGTCGGCGAATCCATCTTCACCCGCTTCGGAATCCAGACGACGCCCACGGTCCTGATTCTCGATAAAAACGGAAACGAGATCGACTGGCTTGTAGGCTACAGCGCGCCGGCTGAAGCGTATTTCGAGAGAATCCAGAAATCGCTGGCGGGCGTCGATACGTTCAGGTCCCTGTCCGGCCTCCTCGCCAAGGATCCGAAGAATATCGCGGTCATCTTCAAGCTCGCCCAAAAGTATGATCAGAAGTTCTCGACCTGGCAGAAAGCCGACGAGCTCTACAGGCAGATCGTCGCGCTCGACCCCGAGGGGAGGGCCGGCCTGACCGATGTGGACTATCCCAAGGCGCGAGTGCCCTATACAGAGTATGCCGAGTTCCTCCTCGGGAGGAGGGCGGCGATCGGGGCCAAGGCCGACCCCGGCCCGATGCGGGCTTTCATCCTCAAGTACGAGAAGAGCCCGCTGGTCAAGACGGGCTATATGTTTATGGGCATCTATTACGAGAACTATGCCCCGAAGGACGCCGCCCAGGCGTTTTTTGAAGAATACACGGGGAAATATCCCGACGACCTCTCGGCCCTGGGCTCCTATGTCCGGCGGATCATCAAGGACAAGGAGCCTCTGGACAAGGGAACCGGGCTCGCCGACAAGATCGCCGAACTCACGTCCTACAATCCCGACCCTTATGATATCCGGAACCGCGCCGAGCTCTATTGGCTCAAGGATGACAAGGCGAAGGCGGAAGAGGTTTTCGGGAAGGAGTTTCTCAAAAACCAGAAATCGGGGATCGCCTACCAACTGAGCAGCTATGCCGACTTCTGGAGCGAGCGCGAGGCCGACCTCGACCAGGCCGTCGAGGCCATTGAGCTGGCCGTCAAGATCCAGCCCGAGACTCCTTATCTCCGGCAGACGGCGGCGACGATTTATGCCAAGCTGAACAAGCCGGACAAGGCCCTCGAGGTTTTCGGACCGGACTTTGTCAAAAAGAACCACGACAACTCCGACGCCCTCTACCCTTATGCCTGGTACTGGAACCAACAGGGGAAAAACTTAGACAGCGCACTGGACGCGGTCCGCCGGCTAATTGAGATCCAGCCCGGGCTTACCTACTTCGACATCCAGGCCCAGATCCTGCTCAAGCTCAAAAAGTATGACCAGGCCCTCCAATCGGCCGAGCGGGCCCTGGCCCTGGCCCAGGAGTCGGCCAAGCGGCGGCCCGACTTCGCCATCAAACCCTACGAGGCCCGGGTCCAAGAGATCAAAACCGCCATGGCCAGGGAGAAAGGCGGGGAGATCAAAAAGTAGCAGGCCGAACGCAACCTTTCTCCGTGCCTCGGCGTATCTAAGAACGGACGGAGATATTGCGTTTCGCCCCCGAATTCTGTATGTTAATCGGGAAAGCACGCACCAACCCAAGGAGGAGTGAATGAAAAAGCTGACCGCGATCGCCGGCCTGCTCCTCATCGCCTCGTTCGCCACGGCCCAAACCGCCAAAATCATGAGCGGACCGTTCGACGAAGCGCTGGCCCAGGCCAAAAAGGAAAACAAGCTCATCCTCGTCGATTTCTTCTCGAGTGGCTGAGGGGCCTGTAAACTGCTGGTTCAGCAGTTCTACAACAACCCCAAGTACGCCGATTTCCTCAACAATAACTTCATCGTGTATCGCGCCAGTCGCGGTGACAAGATCGGCGACTCGATCTACACGAAATTCAACGTCCAAGCCACCCCGACGGAGCTCTTTGTCGACAAGGACGGAAACGAAGTCGACTGGGTCGTGGGCTACGGCCCTCCCGCCGACAAGTTCTTGGAAAAGCTCCAGAAGGTCCTGACCGGCGAAGAGACATACAAAGCGCTCACCGCGAAGTATGCCAAGGAGCCGACAAACGTCCCGGTCGTCTTCAAGCTCGCCCAGAAGACTTCCAGCCGTTACACGATGCCCGAGAAGGCCAAGGAGCTTTACCAGAAGGTCATCACGCTCGACCCTCAGGGGAAGGCGGGCAATTACACGTTCGAGTACATGAAGGCCACGGTCCCCTATACCCAGGCCGCCGAGTTCGAGCTCGGCCAGGAAAGCATCTACGCCCGCAAGCCCGACGCCGCCCCGCTCAAGAATTTCATCACCAAGTACCCCCAGAGCGCGCTCCTCAAACAGGCCTATTCCTACCTGGCCCAGTATTATCAGTACAATGCTCCGGGCGATGCCGCGGGCAAGGCCGACGCGCAGAAATTCCTCGAAGAGTATACCGCCAAGTACCCGCAGGACGCCTCGGTCCTCAATTCCTACGTCGGGTGGATCATCAAGCAGAAAGCGCCGCTCGACAAGGGCATCGAACTGGCCGAAAAGGCCAAGGAGATCCAGGGCTATCCGCGCAATCCCGAATACGCCCAGAACCTGGCGCAACTCTACATCCTCAAGGGCGACGCGGCCAAGGCCGACGAAGAATACGGCAAGGATTTCGTCGACGGCTACGTTTCGAACGCCGTCTATGCCCTGACCGGCTACGCCAATTTCTGGCTCGAGCAGGGGAAAAATCTGGACAGCGTCGAAGCCGCCGCCGACACGGCGGTCAAAATGGCTCCCGCCTCCCAGTGGTACACGCTCCAGACCGTGGCCGGGATCTATACCAAGCTGAATAAGCCCGATAAAGCCCTGGCCATTTACGGACCGGCCTTCATCAAGGCCAACATGGGAGACCAGAGTATCCTCGCGAGTTACGCGGCCTTTTGGAGCCGGCAGGGTAAGAATCAAGAGGGCATGAACCTCGAGAGCGCCCTGGATGCGGCCAGGAAGGCGTGCGAGCTCACCTCGAATTACTACAACGAGTACACGCTGGCCAAGATCCTCTTCAAGGCCAAAAAGAACGACGAGGCCCTGAAGCATGCTGAGAAGGCGGTCGAGCTCGTCAAGCCGGTCGCCGCCAAGTACGAAGGATTCTCGACCCAGCAGTACGACAAGCTCGTCAAGGACATCAAGGACGCCATCGCGAAAAAATAGGGCGTCGAAGTCACGAAGTCGTTCCATGAGGGCTGTCCCCCTAGGGGGCCGGCCCTCTTTTTTTGTGCGTTCGCCTTCCTCCCCCGTTTGACTTCCATCTCCCGCTCCCGTATATTTTGATGTGGAACGAGATGAAACCAAGCGTTCGCGCTATTCTGCTGGCGATTCTCCTGGCCTTCATGGCCCTCGCCGTGCGTCCCGCCAGGGCGGCGTTCTCTCGGCAGAAAACCACCCCGCCCGACTCGAAGGCCCTCGACGAGAGGGTTTGGAACTTCCTCCAGTCGCAGAAGGACCAGTGGCGCGAGGAAAACGTCACCGAGGCCGACGGCCGTCTCCTCCACGACCTCATCCTCAAGCGCCGCTACACCAGGGCCCTCGAGATCGGCACGTCGACGGGCCGTTCCGGGATCTGGCAGGCCTGGGCGCTGAGCAAGACAGGAGGCCGGCTCCTGACGATCGAGATCGACGAGTTTCGCCATCTCCGGGCCGTCCAGAATTTCAAGGCTTCGGGGCTCGAGGACCGCATCGACGCCCGCCTGGCCGACGCCCATGAGCTTGTCCCGGAGCTTCAAGGCCCCTTCGATTTCGTCTTCATCGACGCAGACAAGAACTGGACCCTGAATTATTTCAAGGCCCTCCTGCCCAAGCTCGAGGTCGGCGGCTGCTTCGCCGTCCACAACGTCGTCAGCCTCGGCTTCATGCAGGGCATCCGGGATTTCCTGGCCTATGTCCGCGGGCTCGATTACATGGAAACGGTCATCGACACCTCATCCGGCGGCGGCATCTCGCTCAGCACCAAGAAAAAGAACCCCGCCTAAAGCTCCACGGGCTTATTTCCGTGGGATCCAACTTTTGCAGGCTTTGGAGCGCCTGCCCCGTTCGTGGAATTCCACGAACGGGGTTGACGGGAGGCCCCGTCCCCCACTATATTTCTCTGACCGGCCTCATCCGTTCCTCCGTTATCGGCTCGCGCGGGCCGAGAGCCGGAAGGGACGCGGAGCCGGGAAGGAGGACGACATGAGAAACTCCATGCGGTCGTTCACGGCGTTCGCGGCGGTCCTGGCCATGGCCATAGGGGCCGGCCTTCCGCTCTATTCCCTGGAGGGACCGGCCATGGGACAGGTCCTGGAGGGTCTCCACCTGGCAAGCGCGATCCTCGGCCGGGACGTCAATTACGCGATCTATCTGCCGCCGGACTACGCGACCTCCACTCGCCGCTACCCCGTCGTTTACCTGCTCCACGGCTACACGGACAACGAGTCGGGCTGGATCCAGTTCGGCGAGGTCAACATGGCCGCGGACCGGGCCATCGCCGACCGGGAGATCCCCCCGATGATCATTGTCATGCCCGACGGGGGCGTCACCTGGTACATCAATGATTACCAGAACAAGGTCCGTTTCGAGGACATGTTCATCCAGGAGCTCATCCCCCACATCGATTCCACTTACCGGACGCGGCCCGAGCGGCAGTTCCGCGGGGTCTCCGGGCTGTCCATGGGCGGGTGGGGCACTCTCGTCTATGCGCTGCGCCACCCGGACGTGTTCGCGGCCTGCGCCGCCTTCAGCGCGGGCGTCTGGACAGATGATGAAATCGTGTCCATGAAGCAGGACACGTGGGACAAGGTCGTTGGCCCGGTGTTCGGGCCCGGACTGGCCGGCAAAAACCGTTTCACGCCGCATTTCCGGATGTACAGTCCCCTCGAACTCGCCAGAACCCTGCCGGAAGATTCCCTGAAGAAGGTCCGCTACTACATCGACTGCGGCGACGACGACTTTCTCATCAGGGGCAATTGCGCCCTTCATATCCTCCTCAGCGACCGGAAAATTCCGCACGAATTCAGGGTCCGGGACGGCGCCCATACCTGGGTGTACTGGCGCACCGGGATCGTCGACGGCCTGAGCTTCATCAGCCGGAGCTTCAACCGGTAAGCCGGCCGGGCGCAAGGAGCGAAGACCATGGGCGACAGTTTCCGCAAGCGGCTGCTGAGGGGCGACAGGCTTGTCGGGACTATTCTGACGCTTCCGGCGACCGAACTGGCCGAAATCGCCAGCGCGGCCGGCCTGGACTGGCTCTTCCTCGACATGGAACACGGCCGGATCGATCCGGGGGATCTCGTCCGCATGATCCAGGCGGTCCGCGAACCCTGCGCCCCGGTCGTCCGCGTGCCGGAGAACGAGGAGATGTGGATCAAGAAGGCCCTCGACGCCGGCGCGGCGGGCGTCATCATCCCGCGCGTCAATTCGGCGGAGGAAGCGGCGCGGGCCGTCCACTGGGCCAAGTACCCGCCCGAGGGCGGGCGGGGCGTCGGTTTCGCCAGGGCCAACCTCTATGGCGCCCGATTCCAGGAACACGTGGAAACGGCCAACGAGACAACGGCGGTCATTATCCAGGTTGAGCATATCGACGCCGTCAGGACGATCGACGCCATCCTGGCCGTCCACGGGGTCGACGCCGTCTTCGTCGGGCCTTATGACCTTTCGGCGAGCCTGGGCAAGCCGGGCCGTATCCAGGATGATGACGTCAAGGAGGCCATGGCGACCGTCAGGGCGGCCTGTTCGCGGAAAAAGACCCCGATCGGCATCTTCTCGGGCGATGTCCCGGGCGCCGCGAAAGCGCCTTCCGAGGGCTACACCCTGGTTTGCTCGGGGGTGGATATCGGCCTTTTCTCGAGCGCGGCCGCGGAGATCGCCAGGGGCCTGAAGCCAAGAAACCCTTGACAGGCCTACATTTGTATACTAGATTTTGTATGGATATTTATGGAGCCCTACAAAACTTGGTGTCGGAGACTAGCTGCTAACGACCTGTTCTTTTCTTTCATGGCTCGGCTCACCCGACTAAATAGGGTTATTCCTGTTCTCCGAGGCCAAAACCCAAATGTTCCGCGAGCAGATGGATAAGCCGAAGACAGATTCCCTGCCGATCGTCCTCGTCGTCGACGATGATCTATCCTACCTCGAGAAACTACAGCGCGCCCTGCGGGATATTTACACGGTTTATACAACGACCAGTGGAATCGAAGCGATCCATTTGATCAAAACCCTTCCCAATGTCAATATCCTCATTGTCAAGGACGATCTTCCCCGGATGAAGGGGACCGAATTCCTCCGTTTCCTTCACGAGATGTTCAAAAATTCCGCGGGCATGATCAAGATCCTGTTAACGGATGGCCTTTCGAACGATACTGTCGCGGACCGGGTCAGTTGCGGGCGCATTGACTCATGCATCCCCCGGCCGGAGGACCCGGCCGCCCTCCGGCGCGCGGTCAACCATCTCGTCGCCCAGAGGTCGCATGAAAAGCGCACGTCCATGCGCGTGACCCTCGATGGCGCAAGGGACGTACATATCGAAGCCGGAGATCTGGGCGACGCCCAATTGGTCAACCTCAGCGAGAATGGGATGTTCCTCAAAACCCACTCATTCTTCCCCGAAGGGGCCGCACTGCCTCTCAATATCTCGCTCCCCAACGGACGGCAGTACGTAATGAGCGGGCGGATCGTCCGCCACGACCTCGATCAGGGAGGCGTGGGGGTTGAATTCCTGGCCATGGACGATACGAGCCGCCTATCCCTTCTGCAATTTATGGCGGATTATGTCACCATCCGGGACCTTTCCCAGCTCAAGCTCCGCTATCCCTTTCTCAAAACCGACGACATGGTCCTGTTCTCTGATTCGTATAAAATCGAATCCTTTATGCGGGAGGCCCTGAAGTCCAACGTCCAGGTGGCCGCCGTCCCCGCGGGAGCGGGGCATCCCGAGATTCTTTCGCTGGTCGATATCAAACCTCCGTCCTCATGTCTCCTGGCCGGGGAGAAATTGAACGTCAAGTTCAAGACATCAGACCTCCTCTTCGTCTCCTTTCAGATAGGCTACGCGACATATAATTTCGAAACCATGATCTCGCGGATCGGCGAGGACGGTCGGACACTGATCTGCCTTTACCCGAGGGTCATGTTCTATTCGGAAAAACGGGCAGCCCGCCGCGTGAATCCCCTCGTCAACCTCAATATGGAAATCTACCTGCCCCCGCCTTTCGAAAAAGCGGTCAGAGGAAAGATTACCGACATTAGCCCTGAAGGCGCGAGCTTCATCGTAGGTTCGGACGCCCCGGCCATGATCGCCGGGACTCCCCTGGAATCCTTGAGGATCCTGGAGGGGAATACTCTTCTCTGGGAGGAAAAAGGCGAAATCCGGAACGTTTCCCGCATCGACGGCGACGGGGAAGGCCGGCTGCGGTATGGCGTCCAGTTCGGCATCGGCCGGAAGACCATCCGAGCGACCGAGATCCCGAAGTTCGAAACGGGGGCCCTCGCGGGAGGAGTCGCCGAGAGAACGGCGTCCTTGCCGGTTGGCCTTTCGCCTGAGATTCAGGAAGACTTGGACGCCCTTGTCCGTCGGCCTCCCGACGTCATCCGTTTGGAAAACAAGCTCGGGGAACAAATCGTCGGCCTCCTCAATACTTCGCTGCCGCTCGACGCCCGCGCCATCCCGGTGGTGCTCGTACCGCCTGCTTTCGGAAAAACGAAGGAAGTCTTGTTCGCGCTGGCCCTGACCCTGGTCACGAATTTCCGCCTTCAAAACCTACCGCTCGCCGTCATTCGCTATGACGGCATCCGCCGGAAAGGGGAAAGCCATAAAGATCCGGAAGCCTCCAATCCCCCCTACGAGATGGTCAACGCCAGCTTGAGCCAGGGGGCCGACGACATCAAGGCCGTCCTCGATTGGATCGAGGTCAATCCCAGGCTGCGCGCCAGCCAGGTCATCCTGGTGACATTTTCCCTGTCCGCCCTGGAGGCCCGGCTTGCCCTCAGGGATGAGGATTACCGTAAAAAGGTCCAGTACTGGATCTCGTGCATGGGAACGCCCGAAATCCGTCATATGCTGACGAGAATCAACTGCGGACTCGACCTCCTTGAGCAATACCAGCTCGGAATCCAACACGGCGTCATCCCGATCCTGGGCAATCTCGTCAATATCGACCGATACATGGAAGACGGGGTGATGAGCCAGCTGGCAACCCTTGACCAGGCCCGGCAGGATATGAGGCTGCTGGATATCCCCGTGACGTGGATCTACGGAGAATACGACCATTGGGTCAAATCTGAATTCATCCGCGATGTCATGGGCATCAAAGCCAACGCGGAACGGGAAGTGATCTCCATCGCCTTGGGGCACAACGCCCGGACGTCCGAAGACGCCCTGAAGATGTTCGGGACGATAACGTCTCTGATCCACAGGTGTCTCGACGGCGAGTTGCCGGAGCCCATCATCCCGTCGAGAAAAAGCATGGACTATATGCGCCTCGCGGAAAAGGACCGGGTCCCGTCCCGCAAGCTGAGTGACCGGCAAACCTATTGGGAACGATATTTGATCGGCACCGACGACCTCATGGGCTTCGATGTTCTGACCCTTGCCGACGATTATCAGCAGCTCATGATCGACCAGGCCCAGGCCCTCAACCTGAAGCCGGAGGACCGGCTTCTGGACCTCGGCGGGGGGACGGGAAACTTCATCGACCACCTCCTCACGAACGGGACACCTCTTCCGCAGGAGATCACCATTGCCGACCTCATCCCGCACGCCATTGTCCAAGCCCGAAAAAAACTCGGGCCGAAAATCGCCCGTCTTCACAAGCCTTTCGAGCTTGCGGCGTTCGTCCTCGACCTCGAAATGAACCGGTACAACCCCGTTCGGAGATTTCTGGCCGGGGAAGTCGCGGGGTTTCGGGAACTCGTGGACAAAATCGAGAACCTCACCATCCAATCCGCCACAAAGATCACGGAGAACTATTCGCCCCGGCTCCACAGGATCCTGCGAGGAGAGAAGATCTCCCCGGATCGGGAGGAATGGCTGAAACGGACTTACGACCTGCCGGAGTACAAGACGATCCACGACTTCAACGCGGCGGCCCGCTACGTCCTGGGTCTCGAAAAAGAGAAGCCGGCCTACCGGCAGCTGATTTTCTCGGACAACCTGACGACGCGGCTGCACCTGCCGATCCGGCCCGGTTACTACGATAAAATCCTCATGAGCTTCGTTCTCTCCTATATCTTCAATCCCGTGGAAACCCTGGTCGAACTCAAGAGGATCATCAAGCCCGGGGGCCGGCTCGTCCTGTCGAGCGTCCGGCCGGACGCCGACGCGTCGGGGCTCTTCACCCGGCTGGCCCAAAAGGTGGAGAGCATGGAGCAGAAAGATCTCCCCGAGGGTTGGGAGAAAAAGACGGCCCTCGCCTCCATCCGCTCGTTCATGAACGATGCCCAGGCGCTGGTCGAGCTCGAGGAGGCCGGCACCTTCGACTTCTTCGATCCCGAGCGCCTGAGCGGCCATTTGGAAGAGGCTGGGTTCACGATGCTTCAGACAATCGAGACCTTCGGCAAACCCCCTCAGGGATACATTTTCGTGGCCGGAGTTAAACATGCGCGCGAATAAAGACACCGCCTTTCTGAACCGGTACTATCAGGAATATAAGCTTCGAGACAGGATCCGCCTTTCCCTGATCCTCAGCATGCTCTTCTATCCCTCGTTCCTCATCCTGGATGCCATCGTCACGCCCAACAAGTTCCACGCTTTCCTGATTATCAGACTCGTCGTCGTGTCTCTGAACGCCGTTCAATTGCTCATCCTCCGCTTCACCAAATCCCAAAAGAGCCTGCTGCTACAGGGCATGGTCCTCCTCGTGCTCGACGCCATGGGGATTTCCTTGATGGTTTTTCTCATGGGCGGCTTTGCCAGCTTCTACTATCAAGGTCTCTCGCTCGTCATCATGGTTATGATGGTCCTCCTGCCGTTTTCCTTCAAAGAGGCGGCCATCACCATGTCGCTCGCCTGGGCGAGTTACTCCATCCCCAGTCTTTTCATTTGGAGCGGTCAGACCGCGGCGTTGCGTGCGGTGGCCCGGCTGTTCAACCTCACGGAGGAAATCCAGGGGTGGCGGATCGCCGTCAATAACCTTTTCTTTCTGACGGCGATCATCATCATCGGAATCGCCGCCTCTTCGATCATGGACAACGGCCGTCGCCGCGAGCTGCGCAGCCGCATGCAACTCGAGGCGACGACGGCCCAGCTCCAGGAATCCAACGCCAAACTCAAGACCCTGGACGAACTCAAGACCCAATTCTTCGCCAACGTCAATCACGAGCTCCGGACACCGTTGACTCTGCTTCTGGCGCCGCTCAAGGCCGTCCTCGAAGGCCGGATGGGGCGATTGTCGCCCGTGCTCAAAGACACTCTGGAGACCATGCTGCGCAACGGCTATAAGCTCCTCAAGCTCATCAACAACCTTCTCGATTTGACGAAGCTCGAAGAAGGAAAAATGCGGCTCAAGATCAAGACGGTCAATTTCGTCGAATTCACGAGCGCCCTCCTCACCGCCGTCAAGCCCCTGGCGGACCAGAAACAGATCCGGCTTTACTTTCAGCACCCCCCGCACGACGTCGAACTCGTCATCGACCCGGACCAGTTCGAAAAGGTCGTCCTGAATCTCCTGTCGAACGCCCTCAAGTTCACGCCGCGCGGCGGCAAGATCACGCTCTACATCGAAGACAAGGACCGCACCGTCGCCCTGATCGTCGAGGACACGGGGATCGGCATCCCGGCCAACATGCTGGAGTCCATTTTTGACCGGTTCTCCCAGGTCGACGGTTCGACCTCCCGCGCCCATGAAGGCACGGGGATCGGGCTCTCGCTCGTCCGCGAAATCGTCACCCTTCACCAGGGAAGCGTCCGGGCCGAGAGCGAACTCGGAAAGGGCTCGCGGTTCATGGTTGACATCCTGAAAGGCGAGGAGCACTTTCCGGCGGACGCCCTCGACCGGCGCCAGGAGGAACACCCGGTCGGGCTCAGGAGGCGGACGACGGATACGCAAGAACCGCGCGTCCAAGATATCGTCGCAGATTCTCACCGTCTTCATCTCGTCGACCTCGAGCGCGTGGACCTTCAGGACGGGGGAGCCGCTAATACTAAGACCCACGACGCCTTAATTTTAGCCATCGACGACAATCCCGAGGTCCTCAAGCTCATGAAGATGCTCCTCAGCGACGAATTCGACCTGGAGCTGGCGACATCGGCGGAGAAGGGGCTGGCGATCATGAGAGAGAAAAGCCCCGACCTCGTCCTCTGCGACGTCATGATGCCCGGCATGGACGGCCACGCCTTCTCCCAGGCTGTTAAATCTGACCAGGGCCTGAAGCATATTCCGATCATCCTCGTGACCGCCAGGACGGGCGCGGAGATGCTGGACGAAGGTGTAAAAGCCGGCGCCGACGATTACATCTCGAAGCCGTTCGATTCGGTCGAGCTTAAGGCCAGGATCCGCGCCCTGCTCCGGATCCGCCGGGTGGAATCGGAGCTGGCCATGGCCAACCGGAATCTCAAGCAGCGGACCTCCGACCTCGTCGACCAACAGCGCTCCCTGTTCTTATCCACGGTCAAGTCCCTGGCCTCCGCGATCGATGCCAAGGATGAATATACCAGGCACCATTCGACGCGGGTCACAGACTTCACGTTGAAGATCGTCGGCACCATGGGCTTCAGCGAAAAGGAGGCCGGCGACCTCGAACTGGCCGCCCTCCTCCACGACGTCGGCAAGATCGCGGTCCCGGAGAACATCCTGAACAAGCCGGGCAAGCTGACCGACCAGGAATTCGCTCTCATCAAGGAACATCCGGCCCGGGGGGAGAGCATCCTCAAGCCCGTCATCGAGCTCAAGGAGATCGCCAGGGTCGTGCGCGCCCACCACGAGCACTACGACGGCACCGGCTATCCGGACGGCCTGAAGGGCCGGGAAATCCCCATGGGGGCACGGATCATGGCCGTCGCCGACGCCTACGACTCCATCACTTCGGAGAGGCCTTACCGCAAGTCCGCCTCCCACCGGTACGCGGTGAAAGAGATCATCCGGTGTTCCGGAACGCAGTTCGACCCTGAGGTCGTGGAACATTTCCTCGAAGTCAGTAACGCTCTGGTCCAGGAACAGGCCCCTAGCGCCGGTCCGGACGGCGGGGCGTGATCGACGGGAGCCCGGCAACGCGGATGATCCAAGCGCGAAAATAGATGGCCTGGCAGTTAGATTTCTACGTCATCACCCTTTTCTGCGGGGCTGTCGTCGCGGGCGCCGTCGCCGTGACGGCCTGGAAGCGCCCCGTAACGGCCGGCGGCCGCAACCTCGCCTTCCTCATGGCGGCCATCTTCGGATGGGCGCTGACCGCGGCCATCGAAGCCGCGGCCGTAGCCGACACGGCGAAGATCATTTGGTCGAAGGCCGAGTACCTCGGCATCGCCACGACGCCCCTCCTACTTTTTCTCTTCGCCCTCCGGTATTCCCGGTCGAGCGCCTGGTTGACGCCCTGGAAGCGCGTCCTCCTCTGGACGGTCCCCTTGGCCACGCTGGGCTTGGCCGCGACGAACGAATGGCACCACCTGATCTGGACCGGCTTCTCGCCGGCCACCGACACGGAAATCCATCTTCTCGTCTACCACCACGGCCCGTTCTTCTGGATCCACGTCGCCTACTCCTATTCGCTTTTAATCATCACGACCATCCTCATTCTCAAGACGTATTCGCGGGCCCGGGACATCCAGCGGCGGCAGGCTTTGGCCCTTCTCTTCGCCCTCCCCTGGCCGTGGCTGGGAAACCTCGTCTACTTGGCCGGGTTGACCGCTTCGGCCGGCCATGATTACACATCACTCGGGTTCACCTTGGCCGGGCTGTTCCTTCTCTGGGGGATGTACCGGCTGCAGCTCGTCGACCTCATACCCGTCGCCCGGGAAAAGGTCATCGAGAGCATGGGCGAATCTTTGATCGTGTTGGATGAGCTCGGCCGGGTGGCCACCATAAATCCTTCCGCCCACGACCTCCTCGCCGAAATCGGCGCGCCCAACGGCAACGCCCCCGCCACGCGGATTATCGGAACTCCCGCATCGGCGCTCTTTTCGTCCTGGCCGGAGCTCGCGGGACACCTGATGCGTCCTTCCGCGGGGCAGAGGGAACTGACCTGGGGTGAGGGCGAACGGGCCCGTTTTTACAATCTCCAGCTCTCCCCCCTGGCCGGCGGAACCGAGGAGGTCAGCGGCTGGGTGGCCGTCCTGTATGACGTTACCCGCCTCAAGCAGGCCGAAACGAGCGCCGTCCTGGCCCGGCGGATCGCGGAAACGCTCCAGGAAGCCGGGCTGGCCCTGAGCTCGACCCTCAATTCCGTGGAAACATCGGCCATGATCCTCAAGTTGATCCAAAAGGTCATCCCGTTCGATGCCGGGGCGTTCCTGGTCGCCGAAGGCCCCGAGCTGCGGCTCGCCGGGCTGGAGGGGATCGCCGAGTGCAGCAATCTCATCGGCCAGAGCTATCCGATCGCCGGCTGCCAGCTCTGCAACCTGGTCGTCCAGCACCGCCGGCCGCTCATCACGGAGAGCATCCGCAGGGAGGACATCCTGCTCCCCCTGCCTCTGGACTTCGACGTCCGGTCCTATCTCGGCGTGCCCATCGTCTTCCAGGACCACGTGACGGGTCTGCTGGCCCTCTATAGCCGCGGCACGAACCATTTTGCGGCCGGAGACGTCCGCGTGGCGGAGCTCTTCGCGAACCAGGCGGCCATCGCCCTGCAGAACGCGCGACTGTTCCGCCAGATGAGCGAACTGGCCGTCACCGACAACCTGACCGGGCTGGCCAACCGCCGGGGCTTTTTCGAGCTGGCCGAAAAAGAGGCTGTCCGCGCCCACCGCTATAAGAGGTCGGTGTGCATGGTCATGTTCGACATCGACGACTTCAAGAAAGTCAACGACACCCACGGCCACCTGATCGGTGACCAGGTCCTCCGCGTCCTGGCCTCGACGGTCCGCAGGGCCATCCGCGCCACGGACACGGTCTGCCGGTTCGGAGGCGACGAATTCCTAATCCTCATGCCGGAGGCGGGCCTGGAGCAGGCCATGGCGACGGCGGAGCGGCTCCGGCAGAAGATCTCCACCGAGATGGTCGTCGTGACGGCGGGCGGGCAGTTCTCTCTGACGATCAGTCTGGGGGTCGTCAGCCTGGACGGCGGCGACGGTGAAACCGTGGAAAGGCTCATCGAGCGGGCGGACGCCGCGATGTACAAGGCCAAGGCCGCCGGCAAGAACAGGGTTTCCGTTTGACGCCCGGACGGGCCGGGATCCGACAGAGAATCAGCCGACCTTCTTCGCTTCCTGCTTGAAATCCTGCTGCCAGAGAATGAGGCCCGTTACGCGGCCTTTGTCGTCGCTGAGGAACTGGATCCGGACGTACGGATCGATGGAGAAAAAGAAGGTCTGGTTTTCGACGAAGAACTTGGTCGGCGCCTGACCGGTCGGTCGGATGATCAGATAATAATCCTCGTAGGTTACGTCCAGGGCATAATCCGGAGTGACCTGGTAGCGGCCGACGTAGCCCTGGTAGAGCGACGGGTCGAGGCGGAAGAGGGGCCGTTCCTGGGGCTTGAAATCCGGCCATTGATAGGCGTCCGAGACGGCCCGGAGGATTTCGTCGGCGACGAGGTATCCGTTGTCGCTGTTGGTCATCACCACAGCGCCCTGGCCCTTGTACGGATAAACGACAAGCGAGCACGTGTATCCCCGCGTCCGGCCTTCAAGGTGGAAGCGGACGTCCGTCCCGGCCCCGTCAATGGTGAAGCCAAGGCCCCGGTTTCCGGCTTGGGGCGTGAGCATGGCCCGGGCCAAGCCGGCCGAAAGGACTTGGCCCTCTTGTCCCGTCGCCGCCCGGAGCACGCCGGCCGCGAACGCGACAAGGTCCGACGGATTCGTCCAGAGACCGCGGGCCGCGGCGGCCGGATAAGTAAGCCACTTCCCTTCTACGGGGCGCCCGTCCCGGCCGTAACCGGAGGCCGCGTTGAGCTCGAACGGTTCGGGCAACGGCATATCGAAGGTGCTGTGCTTCATCCCGAATGGCCCGAAAACCGTGTCGTTCGCGAGGGCGGGGAAAGTTTTGGCGGAAGTCTCCTCGATAAGCGCCTGGAGGACGGCGAACCCGGCGTCCGAAATGCAGATGTCGAGGGCGGGGACGGCGGACGTTTCCGCGGGACCGGGGGCCGGGGATTCCCGGCCATAGAGCAGGTCCGTCAAAACCGGAATCTGGCAGCCCACCGGATATCCAGGCAGGCCGACAGGCGCAAGACCATCGGTATGGGTCAAAATCTTCCGGAGCGTAACCTTATTCTCCGGCGTACGATCTCCGACGGGAGGCAGCAGACGGCGTAGAAGAGGCTCGACATCGCTGCCGAGTTCGAGGCGGCCCTTGTCGACGAGTTCGAGGGCCGCGACGGCTGCGACGGGCTGACTGAGTTCGCCGGCTTGAAAAATCGTATCGGCGGTCACGGGTTCGCGGGAATGCGTGTCGCGAACCCCATATCCGCGGGCCCATTCCAGGCCGTTCCGGTCCATGACGGCCAGTCCGACGCCGGGGACCTTGTAGAACGCCGTGCGGGCGTCGAGGGACAGTTTTTCGGGCCGTTGCCCTTTGAGGTAGATCGCCCGGAATAGGCCCTTTTCGACTTTCCGGATCCGGCTTTTCGTCAGCGATTCCTGGCGGGTCTCACAGCCCGCGGCGAGCAATACCAAGACCACGATACCGACTAGGACCGCGACCCGGCCGTTCCGCACGTAAGTTGCCATGACGTCATTTTAATCCTGTCCGGCCGGATTCTCCAGGAAAATTAGTCTGCAGCAGATAAGACGGACTGACGGCGTAGAGGAAAATGATAAGGGGCTGAGGGGAATGGCCGAAACGTCATGCGCGGTTTAGCCCGAGAATCACGCCCTTCGAGGGAAGTTCCGGGGGGAACCGCCAAAACTTGTTTGAGCTTGGCGTAGCGCACGCCAAGCGAGTTGTTTTGGTGCCGAGAAGGACGCGATTCTCGCGGCGTGAAAAACCGCGCTCTGGAGTGGAGGCCATCCCCTCTGCCCCAGAACAGGGTAAAGGCTGGGACAGGATCTGTGCGACCCCTTTTTCCCTTGACGCCGGGAGGGCTTTGCTATAGAAATTCCCTTTCCGGAGGATACCATGGTCCACATCGAACCCTTCCGCGGCATCAGGCCCCGCCGCGATCTCGCCCACCTTGTCGCCGCCCCGCCCTACGACGTCTTGAGCTCGGAGGAAGCCCGCGAAATGGCCGCGGGAAATCCCTATTCGTTCCTCCATGTCGGCAAGCCGGAGATCGACCTGCCCCCGGGGATCGACCCCTACGCGGACGCGGTCTATGCCAAGGGGAAGGAAAATTTCGACCGTTTCGTCCGGGAGGGCGTCATGGCCCGCGACCCCGGCAGGAATTTCTATATTTATAAACAAGTTTGGGGAGACCACGTCCAGGTCGGCCTGGTCGCCGGAGCGTCCTGTCGGGATTACCTGGACGACATCATCAAGAAGCACGAGCTGACGCGCCCCGACAAGGAAAACGACCGCATGCGCCACATCGAAACCCTTGGAGCGCAGACGGGCCCCGTTTTCCTGACCTACCGCAGGAAGGAAGGGATCGACGCCCTGATCGCCGAGGGGATGGGCAAGGGCCCTGAGTATGATTTTTCGACGAACGACGGCGTCCGCCACGTCTTCTACGTCGTCGACGACACCGGCCTCGCCAGCCGCATCCAGGCGGCGTTCACCGGCCTGGATCATCTCTATGTCGCCGACGGCCACCACAGGTCGGCGGCCGCGACGCGCATCAAGGTCAAGCGCGACGGGCAGTCCCCCCGCCCGACCGGACGGGAGGAATACAATTTCTTCCTGGCCGTGATCTTCCCGCACAACCAGATTAAGATCCTCGCCTACAACCGGGTGGTTCGGGACCTCAACGGCCTGAGCGCCGAAGCGTTTCTGGCCAAGGTGGGGGAAAAATTCACCGTGCTTCCCGGCGATAAGGATCGGCCTTCGAAAACCAAGGAATTCTGCCTGTTCCTCGAGGGGCGATGGCATGTCCTTGAAGCCCGTCCCGGCAGCTTCGACGCCGCCGACCCCATCGCCTCGTTGGACGTGGCCATTCTCCAGACGAGCATCCTGGCGCCCGTGCTCGGCATCACCGATCCTCGGACGGACAAACGCATCGATTTCGTAGGCGGCATCCGGGGAACGGCTGAACTCGAAAAAAAAGTCCGGAGCGGGCAATTCAAAATCGCCTTCTCCCTGTTTCCGACGACCATCGACCAGCTGTTCTCCGTCGCCGACAGCGGCAAGGTCATGCCGCCCAAATCCACCTGGTTCGAGCCCAAACTCAAGGACGGCCTGGCCGTCCATACGATCGACGAATGACGCGCGCCGCGGCCCGGAAAAAACCCGGGGCCCAAGAGGCCCCACCCCGCCCCATCTCCCCGGCGCTACTGGCCGCGGTCAGGAAGCAAGCCCGGGACTTTTTCCACGACGCGCGCGGCAGCCACGATTGGGACCACACGGAGCGCGTGTACCGGCTCTGCGAAAGGATCGGGCGAAAGGAGCGCGCGGACCTCGGGATTCTCCGGCTGGCCGCCGTCCTCCACGACGTCGGCCGGGGGGAGGAGGACCGCACGGGCGGCAGGGTCTGCCACGGCCAAACCGGGGCGGCTTGGGGGGGAGCGCTCCTCGCGAAGCACGGCCTCGACGCCGGGACCATCCGGGCCGTTGTCCATTGCATCCGGACTCACCGTTTCAGGAAAAGGGCCGTCCCCAAAACCCTGGAGGCCAGGATTCTCTTCGACGCCGACAAACTGGATTCCATCGGCGCCGTGGGCGTCGGCCGGGCCTTCCTCTTCGCCGGGGAAATCGGGGCCCGCCTCCACGACAAAGACATTGACGTCCGCCGGACGAAACCCTATACCCGGGAGGACACCGCCTACCGCGAGTATCTCGTCAAGCTGGCCCGCGTCCGGGAGCGCATCTTCACGAGGGAGGGGAAGCGGATCGCCGCCGAACGTCACCGTTACATGGTCGGCTTTTTCGACCGTCTGAACAAGGAAACGGACGGCACCCTGTAGACGGCGGACCCGCGCGCCGGACCGGGCGGGTCCCGCAAGGAGGAGCCCATGGCGTGGCGCCAGGTTTACGACCCCGTGCACAGCGCCCTGCTCTCGAGCCTGATCGCGGCCCTGCCCATCGTCATTCTTCTCGGCGGGCTGGCCGTGATGCGGCTCAAGGCCCACGTGGCGGCCCTCCTCGGGCTGGCCGCGGCCCTTCTCACGGCCATGGCCGCCTTCGGCATGCCCGCGGGCATGGCCCTCCGGACGGCCGGACTGGGCGCGGCCTACGGCCTCTTCCCGATCGGCTGGATCATTCTCAACGTCATCTTTCTTTACGACCTCACCGTCGCCAAGGGACATTTCAAGGTCATGCAGGACAGCCTCACCGGCATCACCCGGGACCGTCGGCTCCAGCTCCTCCTGATCGCCTTCTCCTTCGGCGCGTTTTTCGAGGGCGCGGCGGGATTCGGGACCCCTGTGGCCGTCACGGCGGCCATCCTTATCGGACTCGGATTCGCCCCTCTCTCGGCCTCCGGGCTATCGCTCATAGCCAACACGGCGCCGGTCGCATACGGCGCGCTGGGAACGCCCATCATCGCCCTGGCCGGGGTCACGGGACTGGACCTCAAGGACCTGAGCGCCATGGTGGGCCGCCAGCTCCCGCTGTTCTCCATCATCATCCCGTTCTGGCTCATCTGGGCGTTTTGCGGGTTCCGCAAGATGCGGGAGGTCTGGCCGCCGCTTCTCGTCGCCGGCGTATCCTTCGCCGTCCCCCAGTACCTCATTTCCAATTTTCATGGGCCCTGGCTGGCCGGGGTGGGCTCCGCCGTCATCTCCATGGCCGCCCTGGTCGTCTTTCTCTTGAAATGGCGGCCGCGGACGTTCTACGGCTTCGGGTGCGACGGGGAAGACGCGGCGACTCTCCCTCGCCATTCGCGCGGTGCCGGCGAGCTCGTCAGGGCCTGGATGCCCTGGTTCGTGCTGAGCGTATTCGTGTTCCTCTGGGGGATCCCCCAAGTCAAAGCCCTCCTCGACGGGATTTCCATCGTCCGCTTCCCCGTTCCCGGCCTCGATAATCTCGTATATCGCGTGCCCCCCGTAGTCGCCAAGGACACGGCCGAGGCCGCCGTCTTCACCTTCAATTGGCTCTCGTTCACGGGGACGGGGATTTTCGCGGCCGCGGTTCTTTCCGGGCTGCTGATGGCCATAAAGCCGAAGGATCTCCTCCGGGCCTACGGAAAGACGCTCATTCGCGTCCGGTTCTCGCTCTTCACCGTGGCCGCCATGCTCTCGCTCGGGTATGTCACCCGCTATTCGGGGCTCGACGCGACTCTCGGCCTGGCCTTCGCGCGGACGGGGGTTTTGTATCCCTTCTTCGGTACGCTTCTCGGCTGGCTCGGCGTGGCCATGACCGGGTCGGACACGTCCTCGAACGTCCTCTTCGGGAGCCTGCAGAAAATCTCAGCAGGTCAGCTCGGTTTGAGCCCGGTCCTGATGGCCTCGGCCAACAGCTCGGGCGGGGTCATGGGCAAGATGATCGACGCCCAGAGCATCGTGGTTGCCAGCACGGCCACCCGCTGGTACGGGCACGAGGGGGAAATCCTGCGCTATGTCTTCTTCCACAGCCTGGCCCTGGCGGTCCTGATGGGCCTTTTCGTCCTCCTCCAGGCCTACGTCTTTCCGTTCACCCGACTCGTCGCCCGCTGAGAAAAGGAAATGACGTGACGGTGCAGGGGCGGTGGTGAAGGCCGCCCATAAGACCCCCGTAGCGGAAGGGGGGGGCTTTCACTGCCGCCCTCAATCTAGACGGGGAACTCACCGTTTGCGCCGGGGTGAGAAGTGGCTAAACGGGATACGTTCTCTCGGGGGTCCCCTTGTAAACGGCCTGGGCAAAGTTGATGTTCCGCATAGGCGGCTGGCTGGCCACCTCTTCGAAGTAGTGGGCGGAGAGGCCCATTATTCGCCCGAAGATGAAGAGGGCTTTGGCCAGCCTCGGATCGAGGCCCATGTCGGCAATGATGGCGCCGATGACGCCGTCGACGTTGATGGGCAGGCTGAGGCCGCGGACTTCCCGGAGCATGTCCTCGGCGATCTTCGAGATGGCGACGCAGGGTCCGGCCAACCCGGCCTCCGCCGTGAGTCGCCACAGGATGTCGCGGCGCGGGTCCTGCGTATGCACCCGATGGCCCATGCCTTCGATGCGTTTCCCCTGATGGATGTATTCACGGATAACGGCCCGCGTGGCCTCTTCGATGGAAAGCCCCTTTTCGGCGGCCAGGTCCGCCGCCCGGCGGAAAAACTCGGCCGCCTTTTCGCCGGCCCCGCCATGCACGTCCGTAATGGCGCCCACGCCCTGGCCCACGGCGACCTCATAGGACGCCCGGACGGACGAGGCAATGAGGGTTGCCTGCGCCGAAGGAGGCGTGACGCCATGGTCGATCGAGGCCACGATGATCGCCTCAAGCATCCGCGCCCTCTCTTTGTCCAGGGATTTCGCGCCCGAAACGGCGCGGTATATGGCATGGGCGAAAGGAGCCCCGGGCGCAGACGCCTCGAGGGCCCCGAGGTGGGATTGGAGCCCGGCCAGGTAAGCCGTGAACCGGCCTAGAGCAAAGACGGTTTTTTCGGCCCGGGCTATTTTCCCTTCCGGCTTGAAGCCGGCGAGCTCTTCGTCGGTAAGGATATATTTCTGGAAGGTCTTGGATAAGTCTTCCTCAGGATTCCGGGTTACGGATGGGAGGGGCTTCAGGGCCGCCTCCATCGCCAGGCGGCTCAGGGAAGCCGTCCGCCCGGAGTCCGGCAGGTCCCCTTGGACGATGAGATGAGCGGCTTCGACGATCGAGGCCCTCTCGATGAGATCCTGGACCCGGTATCCCCGCACGGCCAGATTGTTGGGCTCGACCTTGGTGATCAGGGTAGCCCAGCTGGGCTTGGGCGGAGGGGCCTCCCAGATCGCTTTCATCCTGGCGTAGTAGCGCTCGGGGGGGAAATACGTCCTCCCCTTGAGCCTGGCCCGGACGGTCTCGATCAGGTCGTACTGGCTGTTGACGACGGGGACGCCGGCCGCCTCCAGGGCTTCCTTCTTGGAGAGAAAGGTGCCCGTTTCGACCCCCGGCGTGATGATGGCTCCGGCATGGCCCATGGTTTTTCCCACAGGGGCGTGCGCGCCCGAGATGAGGGCCACGAGAGGCTTCGGGTATCGTCCCGGATTGTCCCGGACGTCCCGGGCCAGGAGTTCCTCCTGGCATCCCCCGATCTCCCCCGCGATGATGACGAGGTCCGTCTTCTCGAACGCCATGGCCAAGGGGACGAGGTCGCGGAACGTGGAACCGATGGCCCCGTCGCCGCCGATGCCGATGACGGCGTTCTGGGCGATGCCGACGCTGGCCATGGCGTCGGACATGTGGTAGAGGATCGCCCCGCTCCGGGAGACGATGGTCACACCCCTCGCCCCGAACCGGCCGGGAGATATCTCCTCAGGGTAAAACACGTCGGGCAGCATGCCGATCTTGATGCGTTCAGGCGGGAAGATCAGCCCCGGCGTATTGCCGCCGATGAGGACGGTCTGATGTTTCCGCGCCGTGACGATGATGTCGCGGACGTCCTTCAGGGGAAGCCCCTCCGAGATGAGGACAACGAGGGGGATCCCCGCTTCAATAGCTTCCACGGCGGCCTCCTTGGCCGTCGAATAATGACGCCAGATGCTGGCGGCGACAACGTCGGGATACTCCTCGAGGCATTCTTTCACGGAGTCGAACACCGGGATGACCTCATGGACCCGGGTCCCGCCCGCGCCCGGCGCGACCCCGGCGATAACGGACGTCCCAAAATCGTGCATCAGCCCGGCGTGCTTGGCCCCTTGGCCGCCGAGGCCGAGGATGATCGTATCGAGCCGGCCGCTCGCCGTGACCCGCTCGGCCAGGCGCGGCCGGACATTCTTAAGGATATGGAAGAGCATGCCTTCGGTGGCGTTGACTTTTTCGTCGCTCATTTCCATCCCCTGAGGTCGAAAGCGTAGCGGATGCCCTCCCGAATGACGTCGGCCATGATCTTCTGGTTCCCGACCGTTATGCGCATGTCCTTGAGCTCTTCGGGTGTTTCCCGAACGGCCCGCTCCAGGAAGTCACGGGCGCTCGGCAGGTCCGTCCCGACCATCCTCCCGATCACCGGGACGACCCGGGCCCGTCGCTTCCACCTGTCCCTCAGACATCCGACCAGACCGCGAATGAAGACGTCGCAGGAGGAGATGCCGCCGAACCGGGAGGTGAGCACGAGATCGACGATCTCGTTGTCGAGCAGGAGATTGAACATTTCCGACACCATGGCCACGGTCGGGCCGCCGCCCGAGTCCATGAAGTTGACGGGCACGACCCGGCCGCCGAAGTACCGGTCCCCGATGTTGGCAACCTCATCGATCGAGAAGATCCCGTAGCCCGCCCCGCCGGGAACGAGTCCCACGTAGAGCCGAGCCGGGTCCTTCTGGTGGTCTTCGCGCAGGAGGTCGACATAGCGGAATCCGGCCTCGCGGGCCCGGACCTCGTTCCGGGTCGGCTCGGAAACGTCGTGCCGTATTTCGGTTAGCCCCAGGAAATGCAGGAGCCCGGTCTGCCGGTAGAGGCCGTTATCGTCGAGCACGATCTTGGCGTCCGCGGCCACGGGGCCGGCGGGCGTCACGAGGAGAGGATTGATCTCCGCCACCTTACAATCGTACTTTTGGAAAAGTCGATAAAGGCGGGAAATGACGGACTGCAGCCCGCCGCGCACGTCCTCCGGCAGGGCCAGACCGGAGGCGAGGAACGATGCCAGCTCCGCGGACTTTGCCTCGGGCAATGATTCGTCGTTTCCGGGCATCTCGATGGCCAGGATCTTCTCCGGCGTTTCCCGGGCCACCTGCTCGATGTCGACACCTCCGGCCGGACTCACGATGAGGCTGACGTTGAAATCGGCGGGATTCATCGTCACGCCGATGTAGCAGGCGGCACCCGCGTCGACCACCTCTTCAAGCAAAACCTTGTCGACGGCGTAGCCGTTAATCCGCCGGCCGAGAATCTTGCTCGTCAGGGAGACGGCCTCTTTCGCGTCGTTCGCTTTCTGAATGCCGCCCGCCTTTCCCCGGCCGCCGATGAGGACGAGAGACTTGATCATCACCGGAATGCGGATTTCCGGCAGCGCGCGGATTTCCTCGGCCCGGTGGACAACGCCGCACGCCCTGGGGATGGGAATGCCTTCTTTTTCGAAAACCTGTTTAGCCTCGTTTTCGTAGAGTCGCATCTCACCCTCGATTCAATAATCCGCCCCTTTGGTAGATGGCCATCTGGATCTCCGAGAACGGTTCGACGCGGAGGATTTCGCCCGTGCGATGCCTTTTCACCTCCCCTATCGCGAGGTTGATGGTGATATCCTCGCCGTTATCGAGGCCCGGCGAGATGAGGTCGCCGGCAAGCACCGGCAGCGCGGCGTTGATCGCGTTCCTCTCGTAAATGGCGCCGAACGAACGGGCGACGATAGCCTGGACGCCCAGGCTCTTGAAGCAATCGACGGCCTGCTGGCGGGAAGACCCGGCCCCGAAGTTTTCGGCCGTGATCACGATGTCCCCTGGAGACGCCTTCCTGGCAAAATCTTCCCAGCCGGCCAGGTTATCGAACGTGTACCGGCCCATCTGGGCGATGTCCGTGATGGACAGATACCTGTTGTGGAAGATCATATCTGTATCGATGTTGCTCTTGTCGATGACCCAGACGCGCCCCGTGATAACCGTGGGCCGGCCTTCTCCGGGAGTGGTCTTTCTCCCCTCCCTTTTCCTCGAAACAGCCTTGGCTTGAGCCGCCGGGAAGAGGACGGGCTTCCCGGGGATGTCCGAGGCGGCCGTGATACAGCCGGCGACGGCCGACGCCGCTGCCGTCGCGGGCGAAGCGAGATATACGCTCCCCTTCCCCTGTTTGCCTGGGAAATTTCTGTTGCCCGTGCTGACCGTGACCTCTCCCGGCCCGTTCTGGCCGATCTGGCCCTCCGCGCAGCCGGCGCAGCCGGGATTCCCCACGAGGGCGCCGGCCCGGATAAAAATGTCGACGAGGCCGTCGGATAGGCAGCGTTGCCAGATCGCGCGCGTGGCCGGGACGATCTTCAGGACAACTCCGGGGGCGACCTTGCGGCCCCTGAGCACTTCGGCGGCCGCTCGCATGTCCTCGTAACGTCCGTTGGTGCACGAGCCGATGAACGCGGAATCGATTTTCGTCCCTGCGACGTCGCTCACCGGGACGACGTCTTCGGGATGACCCGGGCGCGAGATCAGGGGCACGAGTCCGGAAACGTCGATTTCCACGGTTTTCTCATAAGAGGCGTCGGCGTCGGCGAACACGGGGTCAGCCTTTTTGCCGAGCCCGTCAAAGTGTTCGAGCACGGGCCCGTTCGGCGGAAACAGGAGGATGATGCCTCCCATTTCCGTGGCCAGGGAGGCGATGGTGATCCGCTCGCTGAGCCCCAGGCCGTCGGCGGCTTGGCCGTAAAGTTCGGCGCTCAGCCCTAGCAGCCCGGCCGCGCCAAACTCCCTGAGGAGCCGCAGGCCGATGTCTTTGGCCGTAGTCCCCGGGGGCGGAATTCCCTTCAGGATGATCCTCAGCGACCTCGGGACTTTGAACCACACCTGGCCGTAAGCCCAGGCCGCCGCGATGTCCTGGTCTCCCATGCCCTGGCCGAAGGCGCCGATGGCTCCCACGATATTGGCATGGGAGTCCGTTGAAACGAGCGTCCCCCCCGGCAGGACCAGGCCCTCGTCTATGGCGATCTGCGTTCCGATGCCCGCATCTATATCGCGGACCGTAAGGCCTTGCTCCCGGGCGAACACCCGGCAGAACTGCTGGTTGGCCGCGTATTTCTGGTCCGAGCCGCCCGGATTACAGTCGAAGGTGAAGAACGTCTTCGTGACGTCGTGGACGCCGAGACGGCTCTCCCGCAGGTTCTTGACGACGTTGGCGCCGCCGAAATCCCGGGCGATACGGGCGTCGATGCGCACCTCGGCAATTTCGCCGGCCTCGACCCTCCTCCCGGAATGGGCGGAGAGGATTTTCTCGATGATGGTCTGGCCCATGCTGGACTCCGTAACGGCGATCTTCTTCGAGGCGGATTCGCCATCCGGGTGTTGTTTTCCCCGGCGCGGCTTGGAAGGACGAAGTCCGCTCTTCAACTCTCGATGAGCATCCCTTTCTGTTTCATCACAAGGGGGTCGAACGTGGCAAAATCCGCTTGATGGATGAGGACGGCTTCGACGACTTGGGGCCTTCCCTCACCCTCCTTGGCATGGCAGATGATGATGTTGAGGACGTCCCCGGGCAGGCCGCACTCGGCGGCCAGGATGGCCCCGGAGACCGGGTGGCGGGCATACTGACCCGACAGGCTCTTGCGGAAACCGCCCTTTCCGTCCGGCTCGATCTCGAGGAGCTTACCCACATCGTGCAGCAAGCCGCCCGCATAGAGGCGGTCGAAGTCGATCGCGTAGGGAAGTTTGGCATACGTCTCCGCCTGGGCCCGGCCTAGAGCGGCGGCCCCTTCTGTGACGGCGATCGTGTGCTCGACGAAGCTGATCCCGAGGGAGTCCGTGAGGAGGGTAAAGGGCACCTGTTTCAACTGCTTGATCGATCGCCACCCGCCCCTCTCGCAGGCGAGGACGAAGGTCTTGACGACCTTGGCCCGCAGGGTCGGGTCCTGGATCCGACCCAGCTGTTTTCCGAACAGCGTTTCGATATCTTTGCCGTTGATCATGCCGTCCCTCCTCGAGTGCGGCTGACGCGTGCCGACCGACGGGAAACCTGGAAACAGGTGTTACGATAGCATTTGCGGCGGCCTTTTTCAATCCCCTTTGCGGGATTCTTCGGGAATCCCACGAACGGGGCAGGCGCTCCAAAGCCTGCGAAAGTTGGATCCTAACGTTTGACTTCCTTTTTTTGAAAAGATATACTTCCTTCTTCGAATGTCGTGATAACATATTGATAAACATGAAGATGGTACAACCCTGGGTGGGGCCCGCGGAGATGACCAGGGGATGATTTCCGCCGCCGACCGGTGGGTTGAGGAGCAGGAACGGCTGGCCAAGCCGGCCCGCGTGTACTGGTGCGACGGCTCCGAAGGCGAGGCCTGGCGCCTCCTCGAAGTCGGCCTGAACGAGGAGCGGCTCAACGGCCCGGTCTTCCATAAGCTCAACCACAAGACCTGGCCCACGGCCTACCTCCACCGCAGCCATCCGACCGACGTCGCCCGGACCGAGCACCTGACGTTTGTCTGCCACCCCGACCGCGACGATTCCGGGCCGAACAACAACTGGATGGACCCGGCCAAGGCCAAGAAGGCCATGACCAAGCTCTCCGACGGCTGCATGTCCGGCCGCACCATGTACGTCATCCCGTACATGATGGGTCACCCCGAGTCGCCCTATGCCAAGGCCTGTCTCATGGTCACGGATTCGTGCTACGTCGCGATCAGCATGCGGGTCATGACCCGGATCGGGACGCCCATCCTTGAAAAGCTCCGCAACCGCGAGGATTTCATCAAGGGCTTCCACTCGATCGGCGACCTCGACCCCAACCACCGCTACATCATGCATTTTCCCCGGGAAGGGCTGGTCTGGAGCGTCGGATCGGGCTACGGCGGGAACGCCCTGCTCGGGAAGAAGTGCGTTTCACTCCGCATCGGCTCCTACCTGGGCTTCCGGCAAGGATGGCTGGCTGAACACATGGTCATCATGGGCATCGAGGACCACCGGGGCAACGTCACCTACGTGACCGCCGCCCTGCCGAGCGCCTGCGGCAAGACGAACCTGGCCATGATGGAGTCGGCCCTGCCCGGCTTCCGCGTCTGGACGCTCGGCGACGACATCGCCTGGCTCAATATAGGGCCCGACGGCCGGCTCTGGGCCATCAATCCCGAGGCGGGCTATTTCGGCGTCGCCCCCGGGACGTCGATGAAGACCAACCCCAACATGATGCGGACCATTCGACAGGGAGCGTTCAACCCGACCCTCTTCACGAACGTCGCTCTGGACACGGACACGGACGAGCCCTGGTGGGAGGGCATCGACGGTCCGGTCCCCCAGCACCTCCTCGACTGGCAGGGAAAACCCTGGACGCCGGCCTCCGGCACGAAAGGGGCCCACCCCAACTCGCGATTCACGGCCGCGCTCATCAACTCCCCGATGCTCTCGAAAGAGTACGAAAACCCCCGGGGCGTCCCCATCTCGGCCATCATCTTCGGCGGGCGGCGGACCCGGCTCATCCCGCTCGTCACGGAGAGCTTCAACTGGGCCCACGGAGTGTTTCTCGGCGCCCGGATGGGCAGCGAGACGACGGCCGCCGCCACGGGGCAGGTCGGGGTCGTCCGGCGCGACCCGATGGCCATGCTCCCCTTCTGCGGCTACAACATGGCCGACTACTGGCGGCACTACCTGAACGTGGGGAACCGCTTGACCCGGCCGCCCAAGATCTTCTCCGTGAACTGGTTCCGCGTCGATGAGAAGGGCAAGTTCATGTGGCCCGGATTCGGCGACAACATGCGCGTCCTCAAGTGGGTCGTCGACCGGGTCAACGGCACCGTGCCGGCCCGGGAGACTCCCGCCGGGCTCGTGCCGCGGGTTGAAGACCTCGACATGAGCGGCCTCAGCCTGCCCAAGGACAAGCTCGAGAAGCTCTTCGCCGTCGACATGAAGGACTGGATAGGCGAGGTCGACGACATCCGGAGCTTCCTCAAGCCCTACCGCAACCGTCTGCCGTCCGAGATCCGCGAACAGTTCGAGAAACTCGAGCGCCAGGCCCGCTAGCCCCTTCCATAAACACAATTGTCGGCCCCGGCGTAATATCAAATGGAATGGACCACTGCGCGAAGGTCGTCGCCGGGCTTTTCGGATGCCTATTTCTTATGACCTTGGTCTTTGTCCCCTGCACGACGACAACGACGTCCCTGAGGCTTGACCCCTATTCCCGGGTTTATATCCGGACAACGATCCCCAAAAACTCGTACGTCCTCCTGCCGCGGTACATCCTCCAGAAATCGAGGGCGCAGGACCGGGAAAAGATCCATGCCAGGTCTTTCGAGTGGGCCGCTTTCATGGTCCTGATCGCGGTTCTCGGGACCTTCGATTATGTGGTTTTTTGCCGTTACTTCGGGCGGCGCAGAAGACAAGCAGACCCAGGCGGGCCGGAGAATCCCGCGCCGGCCGGCAAGGACGGAACCGGGCCCTCTGGTTTTTCGCTCCTCCGCTGAGTTAGAATAATGCCGCGGGGAGATGGTTGGAAGATGCGACTCCTGTCCAGAATCATCATGATCCTTTTCGCGCTCGGCCTTGTCGGCCCAAAGGCGGCAGGCGCGGAAACGAGAGAAGTCAGCATCAGGGTTCTGGCCGACGAAGAGACACGGGCGATCGCCGGCTGGCAGGCCAGGATCTCGAGCCTTATCGGCGCTGTTTCTTCGGATTTCGAGCGGCTCTTCGGAATCCGGCTCGTCATCAGGGATTATGCGGGCTGGACGTCCGACGACTCGCTCCAAACCCTGGACCTTCTCCTCGACACGCTCGAAGCGCAGGCCGAAAAGGGAGGCTGCGATACCCTCCTCGCCTTCACGGCCCAGAAGAACCCGAATTCGGGCCTGGTCGGCTTCACCCTCTTTAAGGAAGGGATCATGCTGGCCACACTCACAGATGATCTCCCGGGCCTCGCGCGCATTCTGAAACATGAGTGGGGACACATGTTCGGCGCGGCCCATATCGCGGATCCGGAATCGGTCATGGGCTTCTTGATCAAGGGAACGGGCTTCGATGCGCTCAACGCCCGGGCGGTGGAGCTTTGTAAGGACCGGACCTTCGACGGCATCGATTTCCCCATCCGCAAGAGCGCGCGGAAAGCCGCCATCGAGGTCTACCGGGAAATCTGCGACTTCAACCGGAACGCCGCGGCCCGGCCGCCCGCACAGTCGCTTGCGACAGTACCGAAAAGAGCCGGGGTGACGGTCCGTCAGGAATTCCAGGGGGTCGTCGGCGAGGACGGACGGAAGAACTCCTTTTTCCTCGACGACGCCTGGATCCTCCTGGCCCAGATCCACCTTGAAGAGAAAGAGTACGGCGACGCTCTTGCCGCCTGCCATGCGGCCCTGAAACTCAACCCGGAAAACCTCGAGACGAGGAACCTCGAGGGGATCATCATGAGGAGGCAGGGCCAGGTCGAGGACGCGATTCATATCTACCAGAAGATACTCGAGGCCCGACCCAGGTCCGCCAGGTTCCTGTACAATTTGGGCATTGCCCTGGGCCGGACCGGCGAGACCGACGGGGCGATGGATTGTTACCGGCGGGCCCTGCGGATCAAGCCCAACTTCGTCGAAGCCCATAACAACATCGGCGAGCTGGACCTGCGCGCGGGCCGGCTCGACGAGGCGGAAGCGGCCTTCGCCAAGGCCGTTTCGCTCAACGATTCCTTCGCCCTCGGCCATTCCAACCTGGCCGAAGTCTATGCCAGGAAAAACGAGTCCGATAAATCCCTGGCGGAAGTCACGCTGGCCCTCCGGCTCAATCCGGACCTGCCCGGGCCGCACAATGTCCGCGGGAACCTCCTCCATCGCCAGGGCCTCGCGGGCGAGGCCGTCGCCGAATACCTCAAAGCCATCGAGCTCGACCCGGCGTACGAGAAGGCCTATTACAATCTCGGCATCTGCCGCTTCGAAGAGGGGCGCGTCGAGGAGGCCTCGGGCCTGTTTTCTACGGCCGTCGAACTTCGGCCGGGATTTCCCGAAGCCCACGCCAGCCTCGGCTACTGTCTACTCAAGGCACGCAAGACCGATGCCGGGATCGCCGAGATCCAGCTCTCCCTGAAGCTCGGGCTCGTGTCGGCCGCGGCCCACCTCAACCTGAGCTATGCTTATCTCCAAAAGAACCTGGTCGATGCCGCGGTTGACGAAGCGCTCCAGGCCATCGCCATCGACCCGGCGCTGGCCATGGCCCACAATAACCTGGGAATCGCCTACACGAAAAAAGGGCAGACCGGGGCGGCCGTCGCGGCCTTCCGGAAAGCCGGCGAGCTCGACCCGAAATACAAGGACGCCTTCGCCAACCTGGCCAATCTCCTGGCGCGCCTTGGCAGGAAGGATGAGGCCCTCGGGCTCTTCCTCAAAGCCTCCGCGCTCGATCCGAACGACGGCTCGCTTCATAACGCGATCGCGGCTCTTTATTTCGAGAAAGGCGCCTACGATAAGGCCTGGGACCACGCCCAGAAAGCCAAGGCCTTGGGGATATCCGTTGATCCGGGTTTTCTGGATGAGCTCCGAAGAAAATTGAAGCTCGAGCGCCAGGCCCGCTGATTTCCCCATCCCCACGGGCTTTGCCCGGCACCTTGACAATTTCGATCTTCGTGCTCATATTATGGGTAGATAGTTATCTTTGGCGGTATCTGGGGAGCCCCTGTGAAGAGAGTTTGGCTTTTCGTCGCCGTCGTTTCACTTCTGACCTCCGCGTGCACCCCCACTTCTCCTGGAGAAAATCCCGAAACGGGGGCATTCACAGCCAAAGTCACATCGGCGTCCGGCATCGCCCTTGAAGGGGCCGCCATCGAAGGTGGGGTCGATTGGGAATCCTTCTCAGTAAAAACAGACCCTCTAGGCAAGGCCGTCCTCCCGGCGTACGCTAGTTTACAAGGGGCGGTCATCCACCTGGACAATTACTTTCCCGTCCTCGTAACCTTGAAAAGGCCATATACGTATGCCCTGACGCCTGCTCCCCGGAGGCTCAAGCCCCTCGGCGGCGTATCCGGGGCGGCTGTCCGCTTTGAAACCGGGCACCTGACAACCGTGGACTATAATGGAGGGTATCATCTCTACGCATTCGACGCCGCTGGCGTTGCGGAAATCGCCACGGCCCAGTTGGCGTCCAAGGCTATCAAGCAAACCCGAATGATCGGCGACACCCTGTGGCTCGCCACGCACGAGGATGGGATATACGCGTGCTCGCTGGCCGATCCATACAACCCCCAGATGATCCAGCATCTGGCCATTCCCGGGAACTCCGCCGTGTTCGCGCTGAACGGCAGCATTGCCGCCGTTGGCAATTTCGAAGACCAGGACTCCGTCCGCGTTTTTTCTTTTCAAGCGGATGGGTCATTTCAAGAATTGGCACGGTTCGGAGACTACTATGTCGCTTCGCTTGAATTCCTCGGAGATTATCTGGTCGTCGCCAACTATTACAATTCCCATCCCAAGGTCTATAACCTCTCCGACCCGGCCAACCCCGTCCTCGTCTATAACGGCACCGAGCCCGATTATTGGTACGGGGTCCTCAGCGGAACGCAGTTCGTCCTGAATCCCAGAGCGAGAAATTCGGACCATAAAAGAATCGACCTCGCCAACCCGGCTTCCCCTCAGATCGCTGGAATCTTCCCGGCCGATTCTGAGCTTCTTTCCTTTCCGGGTACGACCATGGCCGTTGGAAGATATAATCTCGTGGGCTCGGCCGTAACCGTCCTCCAGGGCAACTTTTACTCCGGATATACGACCATAGCCGTCGTGTCGGGCGAGTCCATCCGGTTGAGCAATGATTTCGGCGGCTGCTCCCCACCCTACTTCGTCATCGGCAACCGCCTCTGGATACTAGAAGACCAGTGACCGGCGAAAACAAGAACCCTGTTGCAGGGGCGGCCGCAGGGCGCATTATGTGGCTTTCTGCTCCTCCCCTAAGCTAAAATAGTCCGGCGGTCCAACGAATTCCTGTCCGGAGGAAAAGATGCGCGGATTGAAAGGCAAGCGAACCCTTGTCACGGGCGGGGCCCAGGGCATTGGGGCGGCCATCGCGTCCCGCTTTCTCGCCGATGGGGCCCGGGTAGCCGTCCTCGACCTGAACGAGGCGGCCCTGGATGGTCTGCGGAAGCAGGTTCCGGGCCTGGAAGCGGTCCTGCGGGCTGATGTCTCGGATCCTGGGGCCGTGGCCGGCGTTTTCCGCCGGCTGGACGATGTGTGGGGCGGACTCGACGTCCTCATCAATAACGCGGGCATCAGCCTCCGCCACCGCTTTCTCGACATCACCGAGGCGGAATGGCGGCGGGTCATCGACACGAACCTCAACGGGGTGTTCTATTGCGCCCGCGAGGCCGCCCGGCGCATGGCCGCCTCCTCCGGCGGGGTTATTCTCAACATGGGATCGACCAACGGGATCATGGGCTATCATCACTACGCCGACTACAACGCCTCGAAGGCCGGGGTCATCGAGCTGACCCGGTCCATGGCCCTCGAGCTCGCGCCGGGCGTCCGGGTCAACAGCGTCTGCCCGGGCTTCATCCTGACGCCCATGCAGGAGGCCGAATACACCCCGGACAAGCGCCGGGCTTTCGAGGCCAAGGTCCCGCTCGGCCGGCTCGGCCGGCCGGACGAGGTGGCGGCGCTCTTCGCCTTCCTGGCCTCCGACGACGCCGCGTTCATCACCGGGCAATCGTTCGTCATCGACGGGGGCGAGATCGCCGGCGGCCTGGCCAGCCAGAGAGAATAACAGTCAACCTAGCGGCCGAGGATGACCGCCACGGCGTATTGAAGCCGGCCGCCGTCCTCCAAACGGATCGGCAGCGTGGAAATACCGATTCTCCTAAACGCGGGGTCGGCGATGCGCTTCCGGAGCTTGTCGTCGAATTGGCCGAGCTTCTGGAACATGGAGAAGAATGTCTCCGCCTGCGCTAATGCGGGCGGGGTCCAACCCGCTGCCCGCCGCCGCATGCTGACCACGTCATCGGCCCGGCGCGAGAGTTCCGTATCGAGCGCCAAGGGCTCGAGCCGGTTCCGGGCCCTGAGGTCGTTCGCCGCCTTTAGAACCCTCAGAAGCCGGTCCAGCTCGTCCGGTTCGACGGGGCCGCTGTCTTCAACAAGAAGGACGCAAACAACATAGGCGCCGCCAGGGTACTCGGGACTCCGGCTGAACCAGACCCCGATCCCAGCCCGCCCGCGGCCGGCGAGGTCGTTCTCCTTGATTACGCCCATGACCTGCGCAAGTTCAGGGCCGATCGCCAGGCCCACCGCCGTCTTCCCGAAAAAGGACGGCACGGATGGGAGCTCTCGCCCGGCGGCCCTGGCCTTCACGAACGCCTCCGCTATCCGGTTGACGACGTCGATCATGACGACCGGGGCAAGATTCTTTTGGGCCCTCATTTCGTTCAACGCTCCAAGGACCAGGGCCCGCACCTCGGCCAAGGGCTTTTGAACGAGACCCCGGATGAAGTCCTCGGTGACGAAGTAGGTGTTCCCCGGCCCGCGGACGATCCCGATTCCGGCCTCGTCGAAATCCCGGCCGAGGACGTTCTCCCGGTGGCCGGGGCTCTCCATGAAGGATTGATGGATGAGGTCCGCGACGAAGGTGCCGCTCCGGGCGACGTTCTCGCCGTTCGCGGCGAAGGGGACCCCGGCGTCGGTCAGGCGGTCCGTGAAAGATTTGCCCGCCGCCGATTCATGCGAGAGGATGTTCCTCCGGGCCATCTCGGCGCTGTGATTCCGGGCCAAATCGGTCAGCGGGCGGGACTGGCGCAAGATGGGAAGGTTGCTGGCCCCCCTTTCCTTGTTGATCGCGGCGAGGAGGTCCCTTTCCATTTCTTCGGTTGACGGTATGCCCGTGATCTGTAAACCTGGATCAGGCCCGCGCCCTGGGACTTCGGCCGATTCATGGCCGGGGACCGCGGCCGAGGGGGCGCCCAAGGCGGCAACGAAGAATACGAAAGCGAGGCACAACCGCCGGTTATGCTGATTATTCATCGCCTTGGATTCCCTCTTTTTAATTATACCCTGGAGGGAGCGGGGATCGACACGCCGGGCCTCGCCACCCTATCCGTTCGGTTGAGGCCCACACCGTTCACGGAGCCCAGCTCCATGAACGGTGCAGGGTCTCTTGTTCCATCGCTTCTATTTCTTCTCGCGGGACTCGACGATCGACTGGTAGACGAGCGTCGGGAATTTCCCCCCGAGGTCCAGCCCGCCGGACGGCAGGAGCTGGGTCATGAAGACCGCGACGAGCCGCTCCGCAGGATCAACCCAGTAAGTTGTATAGTATGCGCCGCCCCATCCGAACGCGCCGACCGAGCCCATCTCCCCCGTCTTCCCCAGGTCGTTCGTCACCCAGAAGCCGAGTCCGAATCCCTGGCCCCGGCCGCCGAAGAGGTCGCCGACCTGGTTGACGGTCATGATCTCGACCGTCTTCGGGCTGAGGATGCGGACGCCATCAAGGGCGCCGCCGTTGGCAAGCATTTGCAGGAAGCGGGCGTAATCCTCCGCCGTCGAGAGCAGGCCCGCTCCGCCCGAAAAACACATTCGCGGCCCTTTGACGAAGGCGCTCTCCAGGGCGTCTTCGACCTGCTCGATCTTGCCGTCCTTCCCGGCCCCATAGACGGACGCGAACCGGCCCGTCTTGTTCTGGGGCAGGAAGAAATATGTGTCGGTCATCTCCAAAGGGTCGGTGATCCTCTTTTTCACATAGTCGGCCAGGCTCATCCCGGAAACGACCTCGACCACGTGGCCCAGGATATCGGTATTAAATCCGTAGATGAACTTTTCGCCGGGCTGGGCATCGAACGGGAGCTTGGCCAGCTTCTTGACACATTCCCCCACGGGAACGTTTTTGTCCGCGAAAAACCAGCCCTGGACGCCGGCGGTCTTGTAGAGGTCCGCCGCCGGCCCGTAGCCGTAGGAGATCCCGGCCGTGTGCGTCAGGAGGTCACGGATCGTGATCTCGCGTTTGGCCGGGACCACTGAATAGCCCGTGGCTCCCTTGTCGCCCGCCGGGACGGCGACCTTGGTCTCTTTGAACTCGGGGATGAATTTGGAGACCGGGTCGCCGAGATTGATGCGGCCTTCCTCGACGAGGGTCATGATAGCGACGCTCGTCACCGCCTTGGACTGGGAGGCGATCCGGAAGATGGCGTTCGGGGGCATCGGCGAGCCGCGGCCGACGTCGAGCTTGCCGAACGATTTGAAATACGCGGCCTTCCCGTCGCGGACGATCAGGACGACGACGCCCGGGACCCTTCCCTTGTCCACGTATTGCTGCATGACCTCGCCGATCCGGTCCAGCCGTTCGGCCGACAGCCCGACTTCCAGGGGCTTGGCCGGGACGAACTTGGCGGCGAAGGCCGGGCAGACCAACGCCAGGAGCAGGATGGCCAGCGCGGCCCGCCCGTGGCGCGTCAACGACTTTCCCGTGATGATCCGCATGACAACCTCCTCCAGGTGCCGTGCCTGGCAACCGCATGCTGTTCGCTGCCGGCCTACAACTTGATATAAGGGACGTTCTTCGCGGCCAGCATCCTATTGAGCTCGGGAACGTCCTTTTCCGTGATTTCCTTCATCCTCTCGACGAGCGGCGTGATGAAACCTCTCAGGTCCTGGATCTGGTCGATCGTCGTCTGCGTCGGGGCCCCCATCGTCCTGGAGATGCCGCCCGCCAGGCTCATGACCAATTCCGCCGCCGTGCCTCCCCTATAGGCCGTCATGAGCGGCTTGCGGTACATGGTCTGCTCTTCGGTGCTCAGGAAATAGACCTTCTTGATGCCGTCGAGCTTGTCTTTGACCGCGGCGATTTTGTCCTGGAGGCCCTTGTCCGGCTCCTTCATGGATTTTACCGTGCCGTCGACGTCCTGGATCTGCTTGCCGAGCTGGTCGAGCGTGCGCAGCAGCGAGGACCCCATCCGGCCGAGCTCGGCGGCCTCGCGGAAATATTTCTGGGCGAGCTTGCGGTCTTCGAGCGAGACGCCGGAGAGCGGGTCGTCTTTGACGACGAAGGGCTTCTCGGCCTTCTGGCCGTTGACTTCGAGGACGGCCTTATATTCCCCGGGCAGGGCCCAGGGCCCGAAGCCGCCGCCGAACCCCCGACGGCCGCCGCCTCCTCCGCCGCCCATCCCTCGCATCATCATCTCCGGTCCCATGCCGGGTCCCATACTTTCCCTCAATGGCCAATATACGCGGTTGAGCCCCGGCTCCTTGGCCGCGCTCACGGAGTTGACCTCTTTCCCGTCCTTGTCGACGATGGCCAATTTGATTTTAGCGTCCTTGGCGATCGCGGGATTCAGGTAGTAACCGATGGCGGCCCCGAACGGCGAGTTCGTCCCCGTAAATCCCGGGTCGCCGTACATGTCCGTCGTGCTCCGGTACGTGAAGAGCGCGGCCGGCTTGACGTCGAACAGGGTGAAATCGGCCTTTACGGACTCAGCCGACAGCCTTTCGAGAGGCCGGATGTCGTCCACGATCCAGACGCCGCGCCCGTGCGTCCCCACGATGAGGTCCCGCTCCCGGGGATGGATCTGAACATCGCGCACGGCCACGGTCGGGAAGTCGCCCTTGACCGGGAGCCACGCCTTCCCGCCGTCGAAAGTGACGAATAAGCCGAACTCCGAACCGGCGAACAGGAGGTTCCGGTTCTCCAGGTCCTCGCGGACGACGTGGAGGTAGCCGTATTCCGGCAGGTTCGACCGGAGCGAAACCCAGGTTTTGCCGAAGTCCTCGGTCTTGAAAATGTAGGGCCTATAGTCGTCGACCTGATGGCGGGAGACGGTTATGTACGCTCCGCCCTCGACGAAGTGCGAGGCTTCGATCCTCGTCACCCAGTTATTGTCCGGGCCGAGGCCCTTGATGTTTTTCGTTACGTTCTCCCATGTCCGGCCGCCGTCCCGCGTGAGCTGGATGAGGCCGTCGTCGGTCCCCACCCAGATGACGCCCTGCTTGAGGGGCGATTCGCTGATCGTCAGGATCGTGCAGTGGTTTTCGGCCCCCGTGTTGTCGACCGTGATCGGCCCGCCGCTGTCTTTCTGCTTGGCCGGGTCGTTGGTCGTGAGGTCCGGGCTGACTTTGAGCCACGAGTTGCCTCGGTCCGTGGACTTGAAGAGAAAATTCCCGCCGAAATAAAGGACGTTGTGGTCATGCGGCGAGATGTAAATCGGCGAGTTCCAGTTGAAACGGTAAGGCTCCTCGCCGAGCTTGGGCTCCGGGCGAATCCGGACGGACTCGCCGGTCTTGATGTTGTGGCGCTCGATACCGCCCATCTGGAGGTTACGGTAGACGACCGACCAGTCCTCCGGGTCGATCTGGGTATAGAAGCCGTCGCCGCCGCCGGCGGGATACCACATGTGATTGAGGATGCCGGCCGGGTCGCGGGAGTTCGAGGGGCCGCCCCAGTTGCCGTTGTCCTGGAGGCCGACGTAGACGTAATACGGGTCGCGCATATCGAAGGCCACGTTGTAGACTTCGGCCCAGGCCCTCGAGGCCACGCCGTAAATGTTCCTGCCGCCGTCATAGGAGATGTCGATGCCCCCATCGTTGCCGCTGATGACGTGCCTGGAGTTGCGCGGGTCGACCCACACCGCGTGGTGGTCGGGATGGGCCCCCTGGAAAATGTTTTCGAATGTCCGGCCGCCGTCCTTGCTGACGAAGCAGGACCCGGAATAGACGTAGACGACGAACTCGTTCGACGGGTCGACCGTCAGCCGGCTGTAGTAGAAAGGCCGGAAGTTGACCCGGTCGTAGATTTTCTTGTCTCCGGCCAGTTTCCAGGTCTCGCCCTTGTCTTCGGAGCGGAAAAGGCCGCCGTTCTTGTTCTCGATAAGGGTGTAGACGACCGCTGGGTTCGAGCGGGAAACGCCGACCCCGATGCGCCCGGTGACGCCCGAGGGTAGGCCTTCCGTGAGCTTCTTCCAGGTCTCGCCGCCGTCGGCCGTCTTGTAGAGCCCGCTCCCCTCGCCGCCGCTCCGGAAGAAATAGGGAAGGCGGAGATGGTCCCACATCGCCGCGTAGAGGATGCGCGAGTTCGAGGGGTCGATGGCCAGGTCGGCGGCGCCGGTCGTCGGATTGACATAGAGCGCCTTTTTCCAGGTTTTTCCGCCGTCGGCCGTTTTATAAACGCCGCGGTCCTCGTTGGCGCCCCAAAGGTGGCCTTGGGCCGCAACGTAAACAGTCTCCGGGTCGGCCGGGTCGATGACGATCCGGGACACCATGAGCGTTTTTTCGAGGCCCATCTTCTTCCACGTTTTGCCGGCGTCCTCGGACTTGTAGACCCCATCGCCGGGGGCGACGCTGTTGCGCGCCGTGGCTTCGCCGGTCCCCACCCAGACGACGTCCGGATGGCTTCGGGAAACGGCGACGGCCCCGACCGAAACCGTGCTCTCTTTGTGGAAGGAAGGCTCCCAGGTGATGCCCGAGTCCACGGACTTCCAGAGGCCGCTCGGGCCGACCGCCGCGTAGATCACGGACGCGTCGTTATCCGGCACCGCGAAGTCGACGGTTCGGCCGCCCATGTTGGCCGGCCCGATATTCCGGAACTTGAGCTGATTCAGGAAGATGCCGTAATCGAACTCTTCGGCTTTGGGAGCGGCCTTCGCGTCCTTCCTGACGGGTTTCGCCTGGGCGAAAGCGGCTGAGGCGGAGAAGATCATGAGCCCGACGAGGGCCAAGACGAGCAGACCGGTGCGCATTTGACCGGACATAGGGACCTCCTTCCTATTGCGGAAAAGAATGCAACCGTGCGGGGACAAGATGTTTTGCTTATATCAAAATCGACCCCGGAAAGTCAAAGCCGGGTAGGTCAGAACCGCGTATTGAAAACCGGGAGGACCTTGAGTCCTTTGGGATTATCGCGGATGATATTGACGATGCCGATCTGGAGCCCCTTCTCGAGCCTCCAGGCGTAATTCACGATCCCGATGGAAAGACCGTTCATTGTACCCCTGATATAGTTGACCGAGCTCACGGCCAGGCCGGACAGGCGGCCGTTTCTGTCAGTCAAGACCACCCCGCCGGCGAAAAAAGCGCCCGTGAGCTGCTTGCCGCCGACGCCGACGCCGCTGATGGCGATCCCCTGGACCTCCGGCGCCCCCGCGCCGACCCCGGTTATGACCAATCCCATCAGCTTACGCCCTGCCCCGGCCCCGATCCCGCCGATGGTGATCCCCTTCACATCTCCCCCGGCGCCCGCGCCGATTCCCCCGATGTTCAAACCCGTCATATTTTCGCCGGCACCGACCCCCAGACCGCCGATATTGATCCCGGTCATGTTTTTCCCGGCGCCCGCGCCCAGCCCTCCGATGGTCAGGCCGGTTACGTTTTTGCCGGACCCGGCGCCCAAGCCGCCGATCGTGATTCCGGCGAGGTTCTCCCCCGCCCCGGCTCCGATCCCGCCGAGGTTGAGCCCGGTCACATTTCCGCCCGCGCCTACGCCGATCCCGCCGATATTGATCCCGGTCATGTCCTCGCCGCTGCCGGCCCCGATGAGGCCGATGTTCACGCCGGTCATGCTTTTCTCGGCGCCGGGGCCCAGGATTCCGATCTGAAGGCCTGTCATATCACCGCCGCCCGGCATAAGGCCCAGCGAGATGCCCTTGATAACGGAACCCTTGTTGTCCTTCCGCGGGTTCCAGAGCGTGATGTTCACCCCGGTGACGCGCTCCACGCGGCTGTCGCGGAAGTTGAACCGGAGCCCGGTGAAATCCTTTGAATTGCCGAAGCTAATCCCCCAGTTTTTCGTGGGGATATCCAGGCTCTGGGCGAACACGCCGTGGACCTGAAGGACGGCCAGGATCAGGACTAATCCGCAAATCATTTTCCGGCTTTCTCTCAAGGCTTCCGTTTTTGTCATGAATGACTCCTCAGGAGGTCTATCCGCCGGAGCAATTCCCGGCCGAAAAGACAAACCAACGCTCTCATAATATGAATAACGTAAAAAGAGGCCGAAAGGTTCATCCGGCGCAATGCGGAGTTGAAGTCCAAGGACTGGCCCTTTCCCGGGACGAATGGCCCGAGCCGGCCATTTAAGCCCGGGCCGGACCGTGGCGGGAAACCGGGACCATCAAGCGGATGCGGCCGGCGCCTAAAGGTTGCGCCTCCAAAAATCCAGCATGAGGGTTTGGAGGTGCAATTGGGCGTCATCCGGGAAAAACCCGATGCCATGCTTTCTCCAGGGATAGATCATGAGTTCAAAGGGCATGTTGTTCTTGATCAGCGCGTCGATGAACGCTTCCGTGTTTTGCGGGTGGCAGTTGTCGTCAAACGTCCCATGGACCAGGAGCAAACGGCCCTTTAAGCCGGCCGCGGCCAGGACGGAGGACGTATCCTTATAGCCTTGGGGATTGTCCTGAGGTGTATTCAGATAGCGCTCCGTGTAATGCGTATCATAGAAGTGCCAGTCGGACACGGGATAAAGCGAGATTCCCGCCTTGAAAACATCCGAGTGGGTCATCACGAAAAGGGTCGTGCATCCGCCTCCGCTGCCGCCCCAGACGCCCAGTCGTGTTCCGTCGATAAAGGGAGACTGTTTCAACCGTCTCACTCCGGCCAGAATGTCCTTGACATTCTGCGCCCCGTAGGCCTGTTGGTACACGGACGTCTCGATGGCCTTGCTCTTTTTCATGGCCGCCCGGACTTCCGGGACGAAAACGACATATCCGGCTTGCGCGAAGATATTCTGGAAGACCACCGCGCGCGTTTCCCATCCGTCGACGACCTGCTGGTACTGAGGGCCGCCGTAGACATAGACGATGGCCGGGTATTTTTTGCCGGGGTCGAAATCCGGAGGTTTCACGAGCATCGCCGGGAGCTCGAGCCCGTCGTCGGCCGTCGAGGCCAGGAATTCGGGGAAGCTCAGGTTCAGGGAGCTTAGAGAGTCCTTGGCGCATGGAGAAACGACCGCCCGCTCGCGTCCATTCGCGAAGCGAAGGGTCAGCTCCGGGGGAGTTGACGTTGTTGAGTACTGGTCCAGATAGAGCTTCAGGTCCCGGGAAAACCCGGCCGCATGGACTCCCGCGCCCCGGCTGATCCGCGTCGTTCCCGTTCCGTCGAGCTTGACTCTGTAGAGTTGTTTGTCGCGAAGCGATTCCCGGTTCGACGTGAAATACACGTACCCGTTATCTTCATCGACGCCGCACAGCCCGTCGAGATTCGCGCCGAGGAACTGGCTGCCTGACCCGACGACCATGAACTCCCCTTTGGTCAGTTGAGCGAGAACCCGGCCGTCAAGATTGTAGAGGTAAAGATGCTGAAAGCCGTCGCGCTCCGAGCACCAGATGAACCTCTTCCCGTCTTTCAGAAAATAAAGAGAATTATTGAGGTTGATCCAGGCCGGCTGCCTGTCGGTGAGGACAATCCGGGACCGCCCGGTTTTCCTGTCCGCGAAGAGGAGGGTCAGCTCCGACTGCCGCCTATTCTGGGTCTGAACGGCCAGATCCCGGCCGCCCCGAAGCCAGTCGAAACGGGCGATGTATTCAAACGGGCCGCAGTCGATCCACATCGTTTGGGAGGAGGAGACCTCCACGACCCCCAGACGGACCCGGGGATTGGCCTGCCCGGCCTTGGGGTAGCGTTGGCGGACCGCCTCTTGGGTCGCCGGGGTGAAATTCACGAAAGTGGAGACCGACACCCGGGAATCGTCCGTCTGCAAATACGCGATGGCGCTCGAATCAGGAGACCAGCGGTAGGGGACCTCGGTATGCCCGTAAATTTCTTCCCAGTAGACCCAGGACAGGGGCCCGTTCATGAGAGTCTCCGTGGCGCCGGCGGTCAACCTCTTTTCCTGATTCGTTTCGGTGTCGAAAATAAACAGGTCATTCTCCCTGATGAAGCCCACCCGTTTCCCATCGGGGGAGAACGAAACGGAAGTTTCCGCGGCCGGCGTCCGGGTCAGCCTTGTCGCGGACGAGCTCGCTGTGTCCACGAGGAAGAGGTCCCCGTCTAGAATATAGACAACGCTCTTTCCATTCCGGTCGATGGCGTCCGGCCAGCGGACGGATGGGAGCCCGTCCCCCCCGGAGATTCCTCGCAGGGAGGCGAGAGTCCTGAACGGATCCAGGGCGGGGGATCTCTTTCCTGACTCGGGGTCAAGAAATTCGAGGGTCCGCCGGCCCTGTTCGATCCGCGGATCCAAAAGGATGACCTTTCCGTTGTCCAGCCAGAGGTACCTGGGCACGTCCAGGCCGGACAGAAGGCCCCGGCTGTACATCGTTTGGAGATTCATTCGTCCCCGGTCCTGGCCGGCCGAGAATCCGGATAAGCAGATCAGGGCGGCCAGGGCCGCGCCGAGATAACTCGTTTTCTTGCTCAAATACGCCTCCATGCCGATCCCTTTCAGCCTTGTCGCGTCCTCCAGACTTGGAGCGGGCGAAGAACGCCCGGCTCCTATTTAAGGACGGTCGATTCCCCATGGATGTGCCTGTCCCCGGACGTTTGGTGGACATTTTCCTCCATTTTGACGTCCTTTATTCCTAGTGACGGTTCCTTTCTCCGCCCGGCCCCAGGCCGCGGCGGGCCGTCCTTGGCCTATTGCCGAGATCGTTTCTTTCAAGGAGGGAAGCATGACAAAGCGCGTGACATTGGGGAAAGCGGCCATGATCATGACGGTTTTTCTGATCCTGGCCGCCGGGATCAACTGCCGGTCAAACACGGCGCCCGCGGGCCAGGAGGCGAAACTGCGCATCGCCGTCTCCTACCCAAAGGAACTCGACTCCGGGCCCTTCGACGGCCGGATGCTTCTGATGATATCCGATAACAACCGCCAGGAGCCGAGGTTCGAGATCAGCTCGCGCAAGGATGATGCCCAGCTCATTTTCGGCGTCGACGTCGAGGGATTAGGGCCGGGACAAGCGGCCGTTTTCGACGGCGGCGCCTTCGGCTTTCCCTTGGACAGCATCGCCAGGATCCCGCCCGGGGACTACTTCGTCCAGGCTCTTTTTCATAAATACGAGACTTTTCGCAGGACCGACGGCCATGCCGTCAAACTCCCCATGGACCGGGGCGAGGGCCAGAGGTGGAACATCGCGCCCGGCAACCTGCTCAGCACGCCCAAAAAGATGAGGATCGATCCCGGGAAAGACGAAACGATCCAAGTCGTCCTCGACAAGGTCATCCCGCCGTTTCCCGATGAGAAAGACACGAAGTATATCAAGCACATCCGCATCCAGAGCAGGCTTCTGACCGAATTTTGGGGCCGCCCCATGTTTCTCGGAGCGATCATTCTCCTGCCGGCGGGCTTTGAGGAGCACCCGGCAGCCCATTACCCGCTCATGGTTTATCAGGGCCACTTCGAGCGCAAGTTCGACACCCTCGTCGGCTTTCGCGAAACCCCGCCGGCTCCGGACGAAAAGTCGGAACTTGCGGGAACGCCCGGCGTCTGGGGGGAGTATTACCGCGATTACGAAAAGTACAGCTATCAATTCTACAAGGACTGGACGGGTCCCAATTTCCCGCGGATGATCCTCGTGACCATCCAGCACGCCAATCCCTATTTCGATGATTCCTACGCCGTCAATTCGGCGAATCTCGGGCCCTACGGGGATGCGATTACCCATGAGCTGATCCCGTTCATCGAACAGAAATTCCGCGGGATCGGGAAAGGCTGGGCCCGGACGCTTTACGGCGGTTCCACGGGAGGCTGGGAATCCCTGGCCGTCCAGATTTTCTATCCCGACGAGTATAACGGCACCTGGACGTTCTGCCCCGACCCGATCGACTTCCGCGCCTATTCGCTCGTCAATATCTACACGCACAAGAACGCGTACTTCCGGGACGGCGACTGGAAGCGCACGCCGCGGCCGGCCTTCCAAAATGAGATCGGCGAAGTCCTGTCCACCAACGAGGAAACGAATCACCTCGAACTTGCCCTGGGGACGAACAGCCGCTCCGGATACCAGTATGACATCTGGCAAGCCGTATTCGGCCCGGTCGGCGCGGACGGCTATCCGAAGCCCATTTGGGACAAGCGGACCGGCGTCATCGATCATTCCGTCGCCGAATACTGGCGCGAAAATTACGACCTCCGCTACATCCTCGAGCGTGACTGGAAGACGCTCGGACCGAAATTGAAGGGGAAGATCTATATTTATACGGGGGATATGGACAACTGGTACCTGAACAACGCGGTCTACCTGATGGAGGACTTCCTCAAGCAAACCCGGGATCCCTATTATGACGGATCCGTGGAGTACGGGGACCGCCAGCCCCACTGCTGGTGCGGCGGTCCGGGGATGCCGGTTGTCCTTTCCATGCTGACCGTCAACCAGCGCATCGCCCCCCAGATGGCCGCCCACATCATCAAAACCGCCCCGCCGGGCTCGGACGTGACCAGCTGGCGGTATTAAGGAGAAACGACTCATGGAAGCTAAAAAAAAGGCGTGGGGCTCCATTTCCATCCTTCTCTCCTTGTTCCTGTGGAATCCGGGCGTCCTGCCGGGAGCGGACGCGGTCGTCATCAAGGCGCGCAAAATCTACACGGCCTCCAACGGGATTATCGAGAACGGAATGATCCTGGTGGAAAAGGGAAAGATTTCCTACGTGGGCAAATTCGCCGCGGCGCCGAAGGGAGCCAAGGAGATCCAGGCCGGAATCGTGCTCCCGGGGCTGATCGACATCCATTCCCATCTCGGCGTCTACAGCGTGCCCGACGTTCCGGAGAACCAGGACGGGAACGAAATGACCACGCCGGTGACTCCAGGGATGAGGGCGCTCGATTCCTTTAATTTTGACGACCCGTCGCTGGGAGCGGCCTTGGCCGGCGGCGTGACCACGATCGTCTCCCGTCCCGGAAGCGGAAACGTCATCGGGGGGACGAGCATCGCCGTCAAGCTCAAGCGGGCCGCGCCGGAGAAGATGATCCTCAAGGACGTTTGCGACCTGAAGATGACCATCGAGGGCAATCCGGTGGCCTTTCACGGGCAGCAGAACCGGATGCCGATGACTCTGATGGCCGTATACTTCCTGGCCCGCAAGGCGTTTGTCGAAGCCCAGGAATACATGGAGGCCTGGGACAAATACCGGGAGGACAAGGCGTCGGGGAAGGATGTCCTCCCCCCAAAGAAAGACCTGGGGAAAGACGCCCTCGTTCTGGCCCTGAAGAGGGAGATCCCCGTTCATATCCACACGTGCACGGCTTCGGAGATCATGAGCTGCATCCGGCTGGCCGACGAATTCCATCTCCGCCTGACCATGGCGCACTGCGATTTCGCTTTTCTACTGACTGACGAGTTGAAGAACAGGCGCGATATCCACTTCAACGTCGGGCCAGCCTGGTTCACCACGTATTATGACGACCCGAAAAAAATCCGGAACGTCGCCGCCATTTTGGCGAACGCCGGGCTCAACGTTTCGCTCCAAGTTGACGCGGGAATGGGACGCCAGCCCGGACAGCAATATCTTCTTCACGCGGCGGACCTCTGCGTCCGCCATGGCATGAAGGAGGACGACGCCTTGAAGGCCATCACGATCCGCGGGGCCGAAGCGGCGGGCCTGGAGGAGAGAATCGGCAGCATCGAGAAAGGCAAGGACGCGGACTTTGTCTTTCTGGACGGCGAGCCGTTTGAATGGCTGACCTCCGTCGAGAAGGTCATGATCGACGGAAAGATCGAATACGAGAAGGCTCCGGACGAAAAGGGCCGGTTCCAGCCGGCCATCCCGCAGGCGGACGGCAACCTTCAGATCCCGGCGCAAGCCGGGTCTTCTCAAGGATACGCCATCCGCGGCGGCACGGTATTGACCATGGCCGGCCCGCGAATCCACGACGGGATCGTTCTCGTTAAAAACGGGAAAATCGAGAAGATCGGGAAGGACATCGCCATCCCGCCGGGCTGGCCCGTGATCGACGCCCGGGATTATGTCGTCATGCCGGGGCTCATCTCGCCGCGATCCCAAGTGGGGATTTCGCTGAATTGGCGGTTTCAGGAGTCCGTCGACGAATTGTCCAAGCCCGTCGCGCCGGAAATGGAGGTCAAGCACGCCATCGAGCCCCAGGATGTTCTCTTCTCCTCCGCCCGGACGGTCGGAATCACGACGCTTCAGGTGACCCCCGGCGACCTGAACGCCATCGGCGGGCGAGGCGTGGTGATCAAGACGGCGGGCACCGTCGTCGACAAGATGGTCGTCAAGGACAGGTCCGTCATGGTGTTCGGCCTGGGCGCCGCCGCCAAGAGAAAAAATCAGATGCCGTCGACCCGGATGGGCATCGCCGCCCTCCTCAGGGAGACCCTGCAGAACGCCCGGGAGTACAGCGACAGGCTCGAAAGATACAAGAACGAGGGGAAGGGGGAGCGGCCGGCCAGGGATTTTTCGCTCGAAGCGCTTGTTCCTGTCGTCAGAGGCGAAACGCCCGTCATGGTCCATTGCGAAAGGGAGGACGATATTCGGACGGCCCTGAGGATAGCGGACGAATTTCACCTGAAGATCATCCTGACGGGGGCGGCCGAGGCCCACAAAGTCGCCGAAGAATTGGGCAAGAGACGCATCCCGGTCATTGTGGACAAGGTTTTCCGGGCCGGGGGGAACACGGAAGACAGGGATTTCGACCCCGGGAATCTGGCCATCCTGGCGAAAGCCGGCGTCAAGGTCTCTTTCACTCTTGGAGATTACCTGGCCTGGTATATTCCTTTAGCCCTCGTCGGGGCCGACCCTTTGGAGGTGGCGACATTCGGCTTCAAGAATGGAATGTCCGAAGAAGAGGCCCTCGAGGCCGTTACGATTGAGGCGGCCAGGATCATCGGCTGCGAAGATCGGGTCGGGAGCCTTCAGGCCGGGAAAGACGCGGACATTCTGATATTGAGGGGGCACCCGTTCTTGACGCGGTCCATTCCGGAGGCCGTGTTCGTCGACGGAAAGCTGGTCTATCAGAGAACGAACCGGGAAAATCTCTGACCGTCTCGTGGCTTTTAGAAGCCCCCTCGCGAAAACCTTTATCGGCCCGGAAAATCGGTTATAATAAGGCCACAAGGTTAGAGAAAGGATATTCCGTTTATGAGCGCGAGACAGAAACGCATCGAGGATTTCCGCGGGAAAGACGACCTCCTCGTGATCACAGGAGCGGGCGGGTTCATCGCCGGCGCCCTGGTCCGGTATTTCCACGATAAAGGGTTCACCCGGATCCGGGCCATCGATAAGAAGCCCCTCTCCGAATGGTATCAGAGGACGCCCGGGGCGGAAAATCTCTGTCTGGACCTGAGCCGTTGGGACAACTGCGTCCGGGCCTGCGAGGGCGCCGTCGAGGTCTACCAGCTCGCCGCCGACATGGGCGGCATGGGCTTCATCGAGCGCTTCCGGGTGGAATGTCTCCGGAGCATCCTCATCAACGCCCACATGATCGAGGCCGCTTACCGGGCCGGCGCGGATCGCTACTTCTTCTCCTCCTCCGCCTGCGCCTACAATACCGACCTCCAGCAGGGCCCCAACTCCAGGGCCCTCAAGGAATCGGACGCCTACCCGGCCATGGCCGAGCGCGGCTACGGGTGGGAGAAGCTGATGTCGGAGATGTTCTGCCAGGAATACCGGGCCGAGCGCGGGCTACAGACCTTCATCGCCCGGCTCCACAACGTCTACGGCCCGGACGGGACCTGGGACGGCGGCCGCGAAAAGGCGCCGGCCGCGCTCTGCCGCAAGGTCATCGAGGCCCGCGATAGCGGGTCCGGAACGGTCGAGGTCTGGGGCGACGGCCACCGGACCCGGAGCTTCATGTTCATCGACGACTGCGTCGAAGGCGTCGACATGATCATGCACTGCGACGAGCTCCTCGCGACGCCCGTCAACCTGGGCACGAGCGAGCTCGTCTCCATCAACGACCTGCTGACGATCATCGAGGGCGCGGCGGGATTCAAGGTCAAGCGCACCTACGACCCCGGAGCGCCCCAGGGCGTCGCCGGCCGCAATTCCGACAACACGATGATCAAGCGGGTCCTCGGCTGGGAGCCGTCGACTCCGCTCCGGAAGGGGATCGCCAAGACGTACGCCTGGATCGAGGAGCAATACAAAATGCGCAAAGCCGGCAAACGGACGGTGAGCTGAATGATCCCCTACAGGTTAGCCTTGGCCGGCGGCTGGATCGACCAGCCCTTCGTCTCGCGCCACAATCCGGACCCGCGGGGTTCCATGGTTGTCGTTTCGCTTGTCCCCGATCAGGCGTTCATGGACCGAAGCGGACTGGCCAGCAGCACGAGAATGACGGCCGCCAAGATCTGGGGGGAGAACCTACCCCAAAAGGACCCGGCGCTCCTGACGCGGGAACTCTACGCCGCCGAGAACGCGGGGAAAAGCGAACCTTCAGGATCCCAGGACATGGCGGGGATCGTCTATCCCGGCGTCAGCCGGCTGGACTACGATTTCAAGGTCGAGGGCGGCGTTTTCCCGGCCCTGGTCGAATCGAACACGGACCCGGCGCTCGCGCAGTGGCTCGAGAAAGTGATCTGGCTCATCCCGGTCGCGGCCAGGCCCGATGGCTATAATCCGCTCGAGACCAAGAACCTCGACCCGCTCTGGATCCGGCGTCTCGGCCGGTCCGGCAAGGATTGTTATGATGCGATCCTGGCCAGGGACATCATGGCGCTGGGCGCCTCCTTCAACGAATGCATGCAGTGCTGGGAGGCCGTACTGCCGAACACCGTGCGCCATCCGACGATCCAAACCGACCTCAAGGCGATCCTGGCCGATTACCAGTCCTGGTATCCCGGAGCCATGTACTCGGGCTGCGGCGGCGGCTACCTTATCGTCGTCTCGGAGGAGGACGTCCCGATCGGCCTGAAAATCAGGGTCCGGACCGCCTGACGGAAGCGCGGCATGAGGGACGTCCTGGTCACGGGCCCGTTCGACGACCTCCGGTTGCGGGACGTGCGTTTTCTCGAAGAAGCGGCGAAGCTGGGTGCGGTCCAGGCCGGCCTGTGGACAGACGGCCTGATTATCGCCAGAAAAAATAAGCCCCCGAAATTTTCTTTCGCCGAACGTCTGTACTTGCTCCAGGCCCTGCGCTATGTCTCAACGGCATTCGCCATGGACGAATTTCCTCCGGACGCCGATCTGGGCTCCGGCCGGGCGCCCAGGCCCGCCATCTGGGCCGTGGATGAGGCGGGAGATTCGCCCGAAATCAGGGCTATGTGCGACGCCCGCGGGCTTGAACTCCGGGTCATCAACTCCGCGACCCTCGCGGGATTCCCGCCGTTGCCCTCTCCCGGGACCGTAGCGCGGCCGGAAGCCAAGCGGGTCGTTGTCACCGGCTGTTACGACTGGCTCCACTCCGGCCACGTCCGTTTCTTCGAGGAAGCCGCGGCCTACGGCGACCTCTTCGTCGGCGTGGGGAGCGACGCCAACCTCCGCCGGCTCAAGGGCGACGGCCATCCGCTCTTTCCGGAAGCCGAGCGGGCCTACATGGTCCAATCTGTTCGCTCCGTCAAGTGCGCGTTCGTCGCGACCGGCCGGGGCTGGATGGACGCCGAGCCCGAGATCGCCGCCATCAAACCCCATTTCTACGTCGTCAACGAGGACGGCGACCGGCCCGAAAAGCGTGAGTTCTGCCGGCAGGCGGGAATCGGCTATATCGTCCTCAGCCGGACGCCCAAGCCCGGACTTCCCGGCCGCGACAGCACGGCGCTCCGCGGCTTTTGAGGCCGCCGTGAAAGAACAATCGACGGAATCCGCCCGCCTCCGCCGTGAGCGGAAGACCATCGCGGCCATGATCCACCTCTACTGCCGCGATCGGCACGGAAAACGGGACGAGCTCTGCGACGAATGCGGGGAACTCCACGATTACGCGATGAAGCGCCTTGACCACTGCCCGTTCGCGGCCGACAAACCGACCTGCGCCCGCTGTCCGGTCCATTGCTATAAGCCGGAGATGCGGGAGAAGGTCCGGGGCGTCATGCGCTTCGCCGGGCCCCGCATGACATTCCGCCACCCCGTCCTCGCCGTCCGGCACCTGGCCGACGGCCGCCGCGGGCGTTTCCAGATCCTGCCTTTTTACTGAAGCTCCAGACTTTAGAGCGCCAGTCCTCGAAGCGGGGATTCGCAATACCTCCACGGACTTAGGTCCGTGGAATCCCGCGGAGAGGATTGACGTCACGCGTCCGGACGGCGTATGATTATTATCGACGTCAGTCGGCAATCCCAAAAACGGGAGGGAACGATGACTTTGAATCCGCGAAAAACGGCTTGGGGTCCGATCCTTGTCCTGGGAAGCCTCTGGGGTCTGTCCGAGGCGGCCCTCGGCATGTACCTTCGCCAGTGCGCCTCGACGGTCTCGGGTTCGCTCATGACCGGCGGGGCCCTCTTCTTCCTGGCCGCCGCCTGGGCGGTCTCGCCGCGTCTGCAGTCCATCGCGGGCATGGTCGTCCTGGCCTCCGGCTTCAAGCTCTTCGACGCCCTGCTCCTCGGCCTGCCCGTTCTCCACGGCGCGATCGCCAACCCGATCTTCGCCATGGTCATGGAGGGGGCCGCGTTCTTCGTCCTCATCAGCGTCATCCGCAAGGACTTCGCCGCGCAGACCGCCGGCCGGGGGCTCGCCGGAGGTCTGACCGCTCTTCTCGCCGTCAACGCCTTTCCGCTGGTGGGTTTCGCCACGGGCATCGCGGCCTGCAAGGTCCCGGGCACCGGCCTGCCGCTCTCCCTTTATTACGCGCCGATCGCCATCGCCCTCTCGGCGCTCACCGTCCCGGCCGGCTTCTGGGCCGGGGCCAGGGCCGCGTCGCTCGAAACCCGTCTTGCTCCGCTCGGCACGGCAAGACTGCGTTGGGTTTCCCCCGCCGCCCTCGTCCTCTGCCTGGCCGCCCTGGCGTGCTTGCGGTTGATATAACGCGACCTTCTTTCTCTTCACGGGAGTCCGCCATGGAAAAACAACCCGACAGGAAATCTCCCGGCGGCGTCAGCCGCAGGGATTTCATCAAGGGCGTAGGCACCGGCGCCCTGGGCTCGGCCGTCCTCCCCCGGCTTTTCGCGGAGGACACGATCGTCACGAAGATGGGCCGCGTCCCCGTTTTCGACAGGAAGAACATCACCCTGACCGTCAACGGCCGGCCTCAGACTGTGCTCGTCGCGGCGAACGAGACACTCCTCGACGTCCTCCGCGACCGGCTCGAGCTCACGGGCGCCAAGCGGGCCTGCGACCGCGGCGAGTGCGGCAGCTGCACCGTGCTCCTCGACGGCGAGCCGGTCTACGCCTGCATGGCCCTGGCCATCAGGGCCGACGGACGGAGCGTCACGACTGTCGAAGGCCTGGCCAAGGGCGATAACCTCCATCCCGTCCAGGAGGCCTTTATCGAGCACGACGGTTACCAGTGCGGCTTCTGCACACCCGGGTTCGTCATGACCACGGCCGCGTTCCTGGCCAAGAACCCGTCCCCGAATTTGGATGAGATCAAGCTGGCCCTCTCCGGAAACCTCTGCCGCTGCGGCAACTACGTCAAGATCTATAAAGCCGTCTCCGCCGCCGCCGATAAAATGAAGGGGGCGTGACATGGCCAAGAAGGAAACCGCGGACATCGGCGCCGGCAGCCGTCTGTACATCGAGGAGGCGCGCGGCGGGACGAACCAGGCCGCGCCGGGTCAAGCCAAGCCCCGGCCCGCCCCCGGACCGGCGCCGGCGGAATTCAGGTTGATCGGTAAATACACGGCGCGCATCGACGGCCGCAAGATCGTGACCGGACAGGCCAAGTACACGCAGGACGTCCGGCTCAGGGGCATGCTCTCTGGAAAGATCCTGAGGTCCCCGTACGCCGCGGCCGAAGTCGTGTCCGTCGATCTCGGGCCGGCCAAGAGCCTTCCCGGGGTACTGGCCGCGCTTCAACTCGCCGAAGGGAGGGTCCGCTACGCGGGCGAGCAGGTCGCCGCCGTGGCCGCCGTCAACGAGAGGACGGCCGAAAAGGCCCTGGACCTCATCAAGATCGAGTACAAGATCCTCCCGGCCGTGGTCGACTGGGAAAAGGCCCGGGATCCCAATGCCCCCCAGGTCCGCGACGGCAAGCCCAACGTCGAGAAGTTCAACGAGGCCGCCCGCGGCGACGTCGAGAAAGGCTTCAAGGAAGCGGATGTCGTCATCGAGCGGACCTACCGGACGAACTTCGAGATCCACCACCCGACGGAAACCCACGCCAGCGTCGCCGCCTGGGACGGCGACCAGCTCACCGTTTACGATTCGACGCAGAACGTCCACGGCGTCCGCGACGGCCTGGCCCGGGCGTTGAAAATCCCCGCGTCCAAGGTCACGGTCATTAAGAACTACATGGGCGGCGGTTTCGGGAGCAAGCTCGGCCTCAACGAGCACACCGTGGCCGCGGCCCGGCTGGCCAGGGAGGCGGGCCGGCCGGTCAAAATCGTGCTCAGCCGCCGCGATAATTCCCTCTGCGTCGGCTACCGCCCGTCATCCCTTCAGACCTATAAAGGCGGCGTCAAGAAGGACGGCACCCTGACGACCATCCAGCTGGTCAACTACGCGAGCGGCGGCACGGGATACGGCGACGAGGTCTCGGAACCCGCCATCGACCTTTATCGGTGCCCCAACCTCAAGGTCGAGGAGTTCACGGTCTTCACCAACACCGGCGCGTCCCGGGCGACGCGGGCCCCCGGCCATACCCAAGGCATGCTCGGCCTCGAGGGGTTCCTCGACGAACTGGCCGCGGCCATCGGCATGGACCCGCTCGAGCTCCGGCGGAAGAACTACACGACCCGCAACCAGGGCGACACGGGCCTCCCCTATTCGACCAAGGGCCTCGATAAGTGCTACGAGGCCGGCGCCAAGGCCATCGGCTGGGAGCGGCGTAACAAGCGGCCGGGCGATGGCAGCGGCCCGGTCCGCCGCGGCATCGGCATGTCCTCGAGCATCTGGTGGGGAACCGGAGTGCCCGGCACCCTCGCCGACGTCGTCCTCTACCCCGACATGAGCGTCGAGGCCGTCTGCGGGACGCAAGATCTCGGCACCGGGACCCGGACGCATATGGCCGTCGTGGCCGCCGAAACGCTGGGCCTCGAGCCGCGCGAAATCGCGGTCAAGCTCGGCAATTCCGACTACCCCTGGGCCCCCGGGTCGGGCGGCAGCGTGACGACGCCGTCCGTGAGCTCCGCGGTCCGCGACGCCGCGCTCAAGGCCGTCGAGCGGCTAAAGCAGGTGGCGGCGCGGAAGCTCGAAGCCAAGCCCGCCGACATCGTCATGGAAGGGAGGACGTTCGCGGTCGGGGGAACGTCCGGCAAGTCCATCGCTTTCGCCGACGTTTACCGCGAGCTTCGGCGGGAGACGGTTTTCCATGGCGAGCATGGTCTCTTCCCCCGGGACAAATTCGCCTTCAACACCTTCGCGGCGCACTTCGCCGAAGTCGAAGTCGATTGCGAGACGGGCAAGATCCGGGTCCTTAAGCATGTCGCCGCCCACGACAGCGGCCGGATCATCAACCGGCAGACGGCCGAAAGCCAGGTCGTCGGGGCCGTCACCCAGGGTTTGAGCGCCGGGCTCTTCGAGGAACGGGTCATGGATTCGAACCTCGGCTACCCCGTGAACACGAATCTCCGCGATTATAAGATCGCGACGTCGCTCGACATGCCCGAGATCACGACGATCTTCGTCGACGTCGTGGACGACAGGCTCAACATCATGGGCGCCAAGGGCCTGGGGGAGCCGCCGCGGATCCCGAGCTCGGCGGCTATCGCCAACGCCGTCTATAACGCCATCGGCGTCCACGTCGCGGAGATCCCGATGACGCCCAAGCGGGTCCTCGAGGCCCTCAAGCGCAAGGAGGCCGGGTCATGAGAGAGTTCAAGATCGCCCAGCCCAAAACAGTCGGAGAACTGGCGGCCCTGCTGGCCGAAACGAAGGAAAAGGCGCTCATCATGGCCGGCGGCACCGACCTCATCGACGAGCTCAAGAGCGGTGTCGCCGCTCCCGATATTGTCGTGGACATCCAGGGAATCGCCGGCCTGGCCGGGATCGCCCGGGACAAGGACGGCCTGCGGATCGGGCCGATGACGACCGTCGCGGCGCTGGCCGGGAACGTGGACGTCGCCCGGGAGTTCCCGATCCTCAAGGAGGCGGCCCTTTCGCTCGCGACGCCGCAGCTCCGGAATGCCGGCACGGTCGGCGGCAACCTTTGTCAGCGGCCGCGGTGCTGGTATTACCGCGACCCGGCGGCCGTCTGCAACAAGAAGGGCGGCGCCCGCTGCTTCGCCTTCCAGGGCCGGAACAAGTACCACGCGATCCTGGGCGGCGGCGGCTGTTTCATCGTCTACCCCTCGGACCTCGCTCCGGCCCTGATCAGCCTGGGGTCGCGCGTCACGGTCGGAAGCGTCAGGGGTGACAAGGTCATGCCGCTCGAGGACTTCTATAAGCCACCCTCCGTCGACGTGACGAAAGAGAACATCCTCAGCAGAGACGAGTTTTTGAAGGATATCCGGATTCCGGTCCCCAAGCCCGGCCAGAAGGGGACGTATATCAAGCTCAAGGAGCGCGGGACATGGGATTTCGCCGTCGCCTCGGCGGCCGTGAGCGGTGTCGTTAAAGGCGGCGTCTTTTCCGAGATCTCGATCGTCGCCGGCGGGCTCGCGCCCATCCCCTGGCGGATGAAGAAGGCCGAAGACGTCCTCCGCGGCAAGCCTATGACGGAAACGCTCGTAATTCAGGCGGCCGGCGAGGCCCTCAAGGACGCGAGTCCGCTCGCCGAAAACGCCTACAAGAAAGACCTGGCGGCCGCGGCGATCAAGCGGGCCGTCCTCGCTCTGCTCTGATTCGCATGAAGTACAGTTTTCCCAAGCTGCTCGAGGTCCTGATCAAGGGCCGGGGGCTGGTCCTGGCGACCATCGTCGACGCGTCGGGCTCGACGCCCCAGGTCCCTGGCGCGGCGGCCGTTTTCTCGAACCACGGACTCGTCGCGGGCACGGTCGGCGGCGGCCTCGTCGAGGGGCGGACCCAGGCGATCGCCCTCGATTCCCTCAAGGACAGGCGCGCCCGGCTGGCCGATTTCCGCCTGGACGCCGATCCGGCTGACCCGGAAGGGGCCATCTGCGGCGGAGCCGTCTCGGTCCTCGTCGACCCGCTCATCGCCGACGCGCGGCCCGTCCTCGAGCGGGCGCTGGAGGGCTTCCGGAAACGCCGGCCCGGCGTCATCCTGACCATGGTCCGGCCGCTCGGCAGCGGTTTCGTGCACGCCGTCCGCGAATGGCTCCCGGAAACCGATTTTTCCGGTCCCGCCAGGCCGCACGCCGGAACCATCGGCCCGGCGGACTTAGCGCGAGTCCTCGGCGACGGCCGGCCGGAGCTCTTCAAGGCGGAGGATTTCTCGGTCTTCGCCGAGCCCGTGTGGCCCTTGCCCCGCCTGGTCATCGCCGGTGCCGGGCATGTCGGGAAGGCCCTCGCCCACCTTGGAAACCTGCTCGATTTCGAGGTCACGGTCATCGACGACCGTCCCGAGTTCGCGAGCAAGGGCAACGTACCCGACGCGGACGGCGTCGTCGTCGGCGACATCGCCGCCGGCGTCAAGGGGATACCCGACTCCGCGGAGAATTATTTCGTCATCGTCACCCGCGGCCACCGGAACGACGCCGAGGCGCTCCGGGCCGCGATCGGGCGCGGGGCGGCCTACGTCGGGATGATCGGAAGCCGGACCAAGGTCGACCTGATGCGTCGCGAGTTCCTGGACAAGGGCTGGACGACGGAGGAGGAGTGGAGCCGGGTGCGGGCGCCGATCGGCCTCGAGATCGGGTCGAAGACCGTCGAGGAGATCGCGGTCAGCATCGCCGCCGAGATCGTCCGGGTCCGGGCCGGCCTAACCAAGAAGGGCCGGGAAACATCATGATCTGGGCCCTCATCCTCGCCGCCGGAGAGTCCCGGAGGATGGGGACGCAGAAGCTCCTTCTTCCCTACGGCGAATCCACGGTCGTCGAGGCCATCGTCCGGACCGCCCTCGATTCGAGCGTCGACGGGGCCATCGTCGTTGTGGGGGCGGACCGCGAGAAAGTCCGGAACACGCTCAAATCCTATCCCGTGACCTTCGCCGTCAACAAGGACTTCGAGCGGGGCATGCTCTCGTCGATCCAGGCGGGGTTCGCATCCCTTCCCGGCGAGGCCGGGGCGGTGGTCGTCATGCTCGGCGACCAGCCGGCGGTCCCGTCGGAGGTCATCGATGGACTCGTCTCGGGCTACCGGGAGAACGGCCGCGGGATCGTCATCCCGGTATACGAGAAACGCCGCGGCCACCCCATCCTGATTGAAACGGCTTACAGGAGCGAGATCCTGGGCCTCGACCCCGAAGTCGGGTTGAGGCAACTCATCCAATCCCATCCCGAGGACGTCCTTGAGGTCGAGGTGTCCTCGCCCGCGGTTCTCAAGGATATGGATAGCCCCGAGGATTACGCGGCCGTGACAAACAAGAGGCGGAATTAACAGGACCGTGTGGTGACGGTAGCCGTCCGAAAGACCCCGTTGTGGAGGGGGGACCCGGCGGCTTGTCCGACGGGGGGAACCGAGAATACTGGTGCCCGGGGTGCGGGGGATAAGGACGGCTACCGTCGCCGCGCGGACTAGCGGAGGCGCTCCATGGCGATCGCCCGCTTCAGGATGCGCTCCGGCACGACCTTGACGCCGATGCCGGGCCCTTTGGGGATGTCGATGAAGCCGTCCGGCCTGAGGACAACGGGCGGCTCGGCGATGTCCTCGTCGAAGTAGTTCGTCGTCTCCGACGTATCGCCGGGCAGCGTGAAGCCTTCGGCGGTCTGCAGATGTATATTGACGGCGCGGCCGATCCCCGTCTCGTCCATACCGCCCGACCAGACGCCAACGCCGTGATCGGCGCAATGGCGGGCGATGCGCATGGACTCCAGGAGGCCGCCGACCCTCCCCTGCTTGATGTTGATGATGCGGCAGGCGCCGAGCGAGATGGCCGCGGCCGCGTCGGCCGGGCTGTGGATGGATTCGTCGAGACAGATCGCGGTCGCCATTTCCTTCTGGAGCGCGGCGTGCTCGAAGATGTCGCTGTAGGAGAGCGGCTGCTCGATCATCATGAGGCCGAAGGCGTCGAGCCGCTTGAGGTGGTCGATGTCGGAGAGCGAATAGTCCCCGTTCGCGTCCACCATGAGCCGGATGTCCGGGAAACGCTCGCGCACGGCGCGCACCCAGTCCACGTCCTGGCCTTTTTTGATCTTCATCTTGACGCGCTGGTATTTTTTGGCCACGGCCTTTTCAACGGCGGCCAGGAGCTCGGCCTGCGTCTCCTTGAGGCCGATGCTCAGCCCCGACATGATCTTCTTGGCCGGCCGGCCCAGGAGCTCGTGGAGCGGGAGGCCTTT